>Ga0209694_1000281_pt1 | contig 93184 bp, 72 predicted proteins | sample GluameincwithD2O_FD_187499 | JGI IMG/M metagenome (GOLD analysis project Ga0209694, IMG submission 187499) | Mouse cecum microbial communities from Vienna, Austria - Glucosamine amended microcosms incubated with D2O (SPAdes) (version 2) | ecosystem: Host-associated > Mammals > Digestive system >... | reverse complement strand
CGGGCAAGCGGGCGCCGTTCCCCGGCCCGGGCGGACGATCCCCACCGCCCGCACCGCCACACGGGAGGAACATATCACACCGCGCGATTTCCACCCCACGAACACCACACCAAACCAGAAGAACAACCGCAATCCAATATAATCTTCCCAATTGCCTCTTCACATTGTCATCTCCTTACATTGCCATCTCGGAATGCAATGGTGAACAATTCCCGCATTGCTAGGTGTGCCATAGAATATAACTACACACAGTACGGCAACAGATGAGGCGAATATGGTGCGGCGAGTAACGTTAAGGGAAGTGGCGCAGGAAGCTCAGGTTTCCGTAGCCACGGCGTCGCTCGTGCTCAATAACAAGCCATCACGTATATCACAACGTACACAGCAGCGCATTCGCGATGTGGCGAAACGTCTGCAGTATGTGGTCAATGAGAACGCGCGCGGTCTGGTCACCAATGAAACGCGCCTCATTGCGCTCATTGTTCCCGATATCGAGAATATGTTTTTCGCATCGCTGGCCAAATGCCTGGAAATGGAATGCCGGCTGAGCGGGTATCAACTCTTCATCTCGAATTCCGATGACGACCGAACGCTGGAACGTCAGCTCATGCGAAACTTTGTGGGACGTGACATCGACGGTCTCTTCCTTATTCCCGCCATCGACAGCTATACAGACCGCGCATTGCTCCACGACCAGATTTACGCCTCCCCATGCCCCATTGCCATCATCGACAGGCTGATCACCGCCGATATCTGCGACGGCGTGGGCTTCGACAACGAGCTTGGTGGCCGGCTTGCAGCCCAGCGACTGCTCAGAGCAGGCCACGAGCGGTTCGCCTGCATTACTGGGAACAAAGACAACGTGAATGCGAATACACGCTGCTATGGCTTTCTGAAGGCATTGCAGGAACATGACGTGCCGGCGGACTCCATTCTCACTCTCGACGGCAATTATCGATTCTCGGGTGGGTATGACGCTGCCGATGCCGTGGCAGATTTTGGTGCCACAGGCTTGTTCTGCTGCAACGATTTGATGGCATTGGGGGCAATCGACCGCTTCCGCGAACTCGGCATTGCCATTCCCGCGGATCTTTCGATAATCGGTTACGACAACATTGTCAAACGTTTTGGTCTGTTCACACACCTGACCACGGTGGAACAGAATGTCTCCGAACTCGCTTCGCAGAGTTGGCAATGCCTGTACCGGCATATTCAGCACCATGATTCCGGCCGGAACTGCGCGAAGGCGAATGATCTGCTGCTGCTCGAACCGCGGTTGGTCGAGGGAGACACCGTCGCGCAGGCGCCGATTTCCCGCTGATTCCAGATTCCCTATACACCGACTCTCAACTTGCGGCATTAGTTTTCGTGAATCTTTGCCGCTGGCATAGCGTCGCGTCTTCTTCTGTTTTGCGGTATGATGAACGGTAGTTCTTGATAAAACGTTTTATCACCAACTGGCGCGTATGCGTCGCAATCAAAGAGGATTGAAGGAAGGTTCCCATGAAGAAGCTCATTCTTGATCTCGACACCGGTGTCGATGATGCGCTTGCGATTTCGTATGCGCTCGGCAGTCCGGAAGTCGAACTAATCGGCATCACCGGCACGTACGGCAATGTGCTCATGGAGCAGGGCGTACGCAATGCGCTGGCCATCACCGAACTGCTCGGTCACCCCGAAGTACCTGTATACAAGGGTCTGCCTCATGCCAGCACGAAGGATTCCTTCGAGGTGCTGCCCATTTCCGCATTCATTCACGGTGAGAACGGCATTGGAGACGCGGTGATTCCCGATCCAAAGCGTGATGCCGAAACCGAGCCGGCCGTCGATTTCATCATCGACGCGGTGAAGACCTACGGTGACGATCTGGTGTACGTTCCCACCGGTCCGCAGACAAACATCGCCGCTGCATTCCGCAAGGCTCCGGAAATCGCCGAGCAGCTCGGCAAGATCGTGCTGATGGGCGGCGCGCTCACTGTGCCGGGCAATGTGAATGCCTGGACCGAAGCGAATATCTCGCAGGACCCAGATGCGGCGGACTATGTGTTCCGTCATACGAAGGATGCGACGATGATCGGTTTGGATGTGACGCTGCAGACGCTGCTCACCTACAAGGAGACGCAACGCTGGCGTGACCTCGGCAATGCTGCCGGTACGTTCCTCGCCGACATGACCGACTTCTACATCAAGGCGTACGAGACCACCGCGCCCCACTTGGGAGGCTGTGGCCTGCATGATCCGCTCGCGGTTGGCGTTGCCGTCGACCCGACGCTGGTCACCGTGCATCCGATCAATATGAAGGTCGATGTGGAAGGCCCGACCCGCGGCCGCACCATTGGCGACGAGGACCGTCTCAACGACCCGCACAAGACGATGGGCGCAGCGCTCGACGTCGACGTCCCGCGCTTCCTCGACGAATTCATGACGCGCATCACCAACGTCGCGAAGAACGCATAGCTGTACGCAGAAGACAATCTGCACCCGGTCTGCATGCAGACCACGAATCGGAATTCTCACATATCTTTGGAAAAGAGACATCATGACTGCCTCAAACAACACTGCGGTTGTGCAGGAAGATCCCGTTGACCTCGAACAGCAGAACAAGATGGCCGTGCGCGCCTTGATTCTGCTGCTCATCACGTTCATTCTCGGCACCTTGTGCCTGCAGGGCTTCAATCTGGTGTTCACGAACATCGGCACCGACGTCGGCGCCCCCGAGCAGGCCGCGCTGATCACGAGCCTGCCGAGCATCGTGCTCGGCATCGTCTGCTTCATCTACGGTTCCCTCGGCGATTTCGTCTCGCTGAAGAAGCTCATTGTATTCGGCTTGGTCACGTTGTTCGTGGGCTCGATATTCGGGTTCATCGCGAACTTCTTCTTCACGAAGAATCTGTGGACCGTCATCATCGCGCGCATCCTGCAGACCGCAGGCGAGCAGGTGTCGGGGTCCGTCTACCTCGTCATCGCCACGAAGTACCTCAAGAAGGAACTCAAGGTGATCTTCTTCGGCCTGTTCACCGCGGGCTATCAGGTCTCCGCTGCCATCGGCGTGTTCGCGGCCGGCCTGCTCACGTCGATCGCCTGGCAGTACCTGTTCCTCATTCCGGCGGTGACGATCGTGTTCCTGCCGTTCCTGCTGCGTCTGCTGCCGAACCGCCGCGGCGGCTCCCAGCATGTCGACTGGCTCGGCTTCACCATCTTCGGCCTCGCCTCGGCCTTCCTTTCGCTGTTCTTCTCGTACAACAGCTGGTGGATGCTCGCGGTGTGCGTCGTGCTGTTCGTGCTGTTCGCCGTGTACATTAACAAGGCGAGCGACCCGTTCATCACGCCCGCGTTCTTCAAGAACACGCGTTGGCTCGCTGCAATCATGCTCATCGTGCTGTTCTACTTCACGAACTACTGCGTCTCGCCTATCTTCAACACGATGGGCACGACCCTCTACAACATGGACGTCACGCAGGTCTCGCAGTACATCGTCTGGGCGTTCATCGTGGCCGCCGTCTTCGGTACCACCTCGGGCTGGATTGTCGGCAAGATCGGGCGTACCACGGCGATTGTGCTCGCCTCGCTGTTCATGATCTGCGGCTTCGTCGGTTCGGCGCTGTGCGTGAACACGAACTTTGGTTTGCTCACGATGTTCGCGTGCATCTTCTACGCGGGCTGCGGACTCATGTATTCGCCGGTCGTCTCCACCGTGCTCGATACGCTGCCTGTCGATGAATCCGGCCGCGGCGTCGGCATGAACGATCTGGTGATGAATGTGACTGCTTCCATCGGCATCGCCGTCTTCGGCGCACAGCTCGGCGGCACGGCGCTCGCCGGCGGCTCCCTCACCGGTGCCACCGGACCGGCTGCGGTCTACTCGAATCTGCTGATCATCGCCGCCGGCGTGGTGGTGCTCGGTCTCGTCTGGTTCCTGGTGTTCCACAAGCACATCTACCGCGGTGAGTCCGCGCAGGTGCAGAAGGAAGTGGAGCAGCCGGAGGACGTCGAAGAGGTGCTTCACCCCGCCAAGTGACACGGCATCCATGCGCGCGCTGTGTCATTGAACAGTGAGTATGGTCGTTTGCTTGCATGTCTGTGCAGCAGACGACCATACTTCGGCAGATTATGGTCGTTCTCTGCAATCTCTGTATGCAAAACGACCATATATTGGCAAACTTTGGTCGTTCGCTTGGGCTTCCGTAACACAGACGACCATACTGTGCTGGAACTTTGGTCGTTCACCTCGATGCCGTGTAAGCAAACGACCAAACATGTATGCGAAGGAAACACAATGAATCAGATTCTCGATAAACTGGAGCAGATTCACGGCTCCGTTTCCGTGGTCGGCTCAATGAACGCAGATTACACGGTGACTACCGAGCGACTCCCCGGGCCGGGGGAGACCGTGACTGGTGGCCCGCTGCAGGTGCTGCCTGGCGGCAAATCCGGCAATCAGGCCGCCGCTGCCGCCAAGCTCGGCGCAACCGTGCGCATGTTCGGTGCAGTGGGCTCCGACTCGAATGCAGATTTCCTGCTGGCCCAGCTCGCATCTGCCGGAGTGAACACCGATGGCATTCGTAAGGTGCTCGGCCCTAGCGGCACGACGGTGATCACTGTGGATTCCCACGGCGAGAACACCATTGTGTATTCGCCGGGATCCAACGCGAATGTGACGGTGGAATACATCGATGCGCAGCGGGAGTTGCTCACCGCATCCTCCGTGCTGGGACTGTGTTTGGAAAGCCCGCTCGAGACGGTGACCGCATGCGCGGCCATGTGCCATGAGGCGGGTATGAAGGTGCTGCTCAACGATTCGCCGTTCATTGCAACACTGCCGTCCGAACTCATTGCGCATGCCGACATTCTGCTGGTCAATGAGCATGAGCTCGTGCAGCTGCTGCACATTGATGAGCCGGAAGACGACGACTGGGATTCGTTCGATTGGGCACAAGCTCAGCGCCGGCTGAGTGAGTTCGGTTTCGATCAGGCGATTGTGACGCTTGGCGGTGACGGTTCGGTGGTGTTCGACTCCACGGTGGAACCGTCGATCATTCGCATTGCACCGGTGCGTGTGGATGCGGTGGATACCACGGGCTGCGGCGATTCGTTCATGGGCACCGTGCTGGCTTCGTTGGCCAGCGGACTGAGCTTGGAGGAGTCCGCGCAACTGGCTTCGTACGTGTCGGCATATGCGGCCACCGGCTATGGTGCGCAGGCCTCCTATGGCACCGCCGCGCAGATTCGTGAGCGCTTCCGTTAATACCGGGGGTTGTGTGGAGACTGGGACGGCAGGGCATCGTCACTGGATCGCAAGCGCCCTTTACGTTCCTCAACCCTGCCGTCCCAGCCTCCACACAACACAGTTGTAAGCGAATTGAGGGATGGCCTTCAGGCGTAGATGTGGCGCGTGTGCATGTCTTCGGGAAGTCCGTTGAGCAGATTGCTCACCGAACGGGATTCGAACACGGAGCGGATTCCAGCGGCGAGCAATGGGGCCGCAGACAGCACCGTCATGTTGGGCAGGCGCTTCTCCTCGGGGATCGGCACCGTGTCGGTGAGCACGATCTCCTTGACGCCGCTGTCCTTGAGTCGCTCCACGGCTGGGCCCGAGAGCAGGCCGTGCGTGGCGACGAGCGTCACCGATTTCGCACCGTGGTCGTGCAGCGTGCGCACCGCCTCGCAGATCGTGCCGGCCGTGTCGATCATATCGTCGATCACCACGCAGTCGCGGTCCTTCACCTCACCGATGATGCCATGCGCCTCGGCATGGTTCGGTCGCGTGGTGTCGCGGGTCTTGTGAATGAAGGCGAGCGGCAGGCCGCCGAGTTTCGCGGCCCATTGCTCGGAGACCTTGATGCGCCCCGCGTCCGGCGAGACGATCGTCGTATTGTCAAGCGGCAGACGGTCGCGCATGTAGTCGAGCAGAATCGGCATGGCGGTCAGGTGGTCGACCGGACCGTTGAAGAAGCCCTGCTCCTGGGCCGCGTGCAGGTCGACGGTCATCACGCGGTCGGCGCCGGCTGCCCGCATGAGCGTGAACATGAGCTTGGCGGTGATGGGTTCGCGGCCGAGATGCTTCTTGTCTTGCCGCGAATAGCCGAAGAACGGGGCGACGACGGTGATCGAGCGTGCCGACGCGCGTTTGGCGGCATCGATCATGATGAGTTGTTCCATGATCCACTTGTTGATCGGTTGGGTATGCGCCTGCATGATGAACACGTCCGCGCCGCGGATCGGCTCCGTGTAGCGCACGTACATCTCGCCGTTCGCGAAGTCGTAGGCCGTCGTCGGAAGCACCTCGGTGCCGAGGTAGTGGGCGGTCTCGGTGGCTTGCTCCGGGTAAGCACGACCCGTCACCAAAGCCAAGCGTTTATCGGGGGTGCCTTCAAGAACAGCAGACATCATTCGCCTTTCACATTGCTTGCGAACACAAAAACGGAGCACTCTCCAATATAACAATGTGCATGTATGTGTGCGCGTGTCCGAACGCGTAGGTATATTTGAGAAGTTGCCGTCTGCGAATGTCGCGGCCGGCTTACGCAAACACACTCCTGTCGCGGAAGTCCCGCGGCCGATAAGTCCGAAGGAGGTGGGTGATGTCTGCGCACAATTACGAACTGATGTTCATTGCCGATCCTGAACTGGATGAGAACGGTCTCAAGAAGCTGACCAATCAGCACATGGAAATCGTCACCAAGGAAGGCGGTTCCGTCGAGAACATCGACATCTGGGGCCGTCGCAAGCTCGCTTACGAGATTGATGGCAAAACCGAGGGCAACTACGTCGTCGTGACGTACTCCTGCGAGCCGGCTACCAACGATGAGCTCGACCGTGTTCTCAATCTGAACGAATCCATCGTTCGTACGAAGATTCTTCGCAAGTAACAAGTTTTCGAAATCCGTATAGGTAAGAAGGAACGCTATGGCAGGTGAAACGATCATCACCGTCGTGGGCAACCTGACCCGCGACCCGGAACTGCGCACCGTCGGCAATGGCTCGACGGTGGTCAATTTCACCATTGCTTCGTCCACGCGTACGTTCAACCGCAACACCAACCAGTGGGATGATGGCGACACATTGTTCCTCAACTGCTCGGCTTGGGACTCGGCACGTACGTCGATGGCCACGAACATTGCGAACTCGCTGTCGAAGGGCATGCGAGTGATTGCTCAGGGGCGCCTTACCCAGCGTTCGTACCAGGCACAGGATGGTTCCCAGCGTAGCGTTGTGGAACTGCGTGTCGACGAGATCGGCCCCGCGCTGTCCCGTGCGACCGCCCAGGTGACCCGCCAGACGAGCTCCGGCTTCAATGGCGGTCAGCAGAGTGGCGGCTACGGCAACAACGGCGGCGGTTACCAGGGTGGCGCAGGCTACTCCGGTGGCGGCTTCAACGGCGGCAATGGCGGGTATCAGGGCGGTGCGTCCGCTCCTGCACCGCAGGCCCCGTCAGCGCCGGTCTCCGACCCATGGTCGAACGATTCCGGCTCCTCCAACGCCTTCGGTTCGTTCGGCACCTCCGATTTCGGTGGTGACTCCGATGAGCCCGAGTTCTGACGCCTACCCAAGTATTTCGATTTTCCACGTGTAAGGAGACAACAAGAATGTCACGCAAGAGGCCGCAGCCACCGGTCAAGCCGTTCAAGAAGAAGCCGAATCCGCTCAAGGCCGCCAAGATCACCGAGATCGACTACAAGGACGTTGCGCTGCTGCGCAAGTTCATTTCCGATCGCGGCAAGATTCGTTCCCGTCGTATTACCGGCGTCACCGTTCAGGAGCAGCGCAAGATTGCGACCGCGATCAAGAACGCTCGCGAAATGGCTCTGCTGCCATACGCCACCAACGGCCGCTGAGTTGTGAGGAGAGTATAGATATGGCTACTACCAAGATCATTCTCAAGGAGTCCGTGAGCAACCTGGGCCATGCCGGCGACATCGTCGAGGTCAAGGCTGGTTACGCACGCAACTACCTCATTCCTCAGGGCTATGCCTTCCCGTGGACCAAGGGTGCCGCCGCTCAGGCCGAGGCCATGAAGCGCGCACGCCTGGCCAAGGCCATCGCCACCCGTGAGGGTGCCGTCGAGGCCAAGCAGATCATCGAAGGCACCGCCGTCGAGATCCCTGCCAAGGTTTCCGAGTCCGGCAAGCTGTTCGGTGGCATCTCCAACGAGCAGATCGCCAATGCGCTTGCCGAGAAGGTCGCCGTCGATCCGAAGAGCATCACCGTCGAGAAGATTCAGACCCTCGGTGAGTTCCCGGCAACCGTGGCCCTGCACCCGGAGATCTCCGCCAACTTCTTCGTGAAGGTTGTCGCTGAGTAATCCGGCCCATAGACTCATGACCGGCTCCGGTCGGTCTCAACCAGTCTGAGCTTAAGCATTGAAGGCCCCTGTGACTGTACACGGTCGCAGGGGCCTTTGTATATGGCCCATACCTGCGCCCTCCCCTGTACAATGAAGTCGTATCCGCCGCGAGTCCCTCCGTGCGCTCCGGCGATGGTATAAGAGAAAGAAGGCCCCGTGCAGTGCCCACATTGCGGTAGCCCGCTCAATGCGGATGATGCGGTATGCCCGGTGTGCGGAAAGCCCGTGCAGGAATCGCAGTCCACCCATACGGAACACAGGATTCAACCGGTGGCGTTCGAGGCGACGACGACCGCGGTGATGCAGCCGATCCGCATGCAGGAATCGCAACAGCGTCCGCTGGTGATGAACATGAACAGTCTGGCGTTGCCACCTTCGTTGCCTCCTGCAGAGTCTGCGAGAAGGAGGGTGCCGGCCAAGACGGCAACTGCGGCAGCAGGCGAGCCGGTCAACGATTCGGCGGTGCCTCGCGCCGGACAAGCGCACGCATCCACAGCAACACGGAACGGCAGGCATGTGTGGATCATCGTCGCCATCGTACTGATTGTGGCCATACTGGCCGGAATTGGTGTGTGGGCGTGGAGGACGCAGCCGAGGCCGCATCCAGATGCGTCTGCGCAGCAACCGACGAGCGAAGTGCAGCCGACGCCGAGTGAATCCATGGACGGCGGCGAAACCGGCGGTGCGGCAGATGAGGAACGCCCGCGGGAATCTGCAGCCGAACAACAGGCGCACGACGAGCTGCAGCGACAGGTGGAGGCCGACAAAGCGAAGGCGGCCGGTCTGCTCAACGTGTACACAACCCAGTTGTCAAGCAAGAAGCCGGGCCTGCAGGCGGCGGGCAGAACGTGGACGTATGAGACGATCCTCGGGCAATACCGTGAGCTCAAGGCAAAGTACCCGAATGCATTGCTCGTATGGGGTCCCGATTACACGAACTACTCCCGCTCGGGGCACCCCTCGGATTACTACGTCATGCTGAGCGGCGAGACGTTTGCCACGGCACAGGCCGCGAAAGGCTGGTGCACTGCCAACGGATACGGCAGTGAGGACTGTCTTCCGGTGCACCTGGCGCAATAGCCGGCGACTCTATCTCGCCGAATGGCCGCAAGCGGGAAGCACTGGGCAGTTGGCGGCAGAATGCGACACGCCGGGATTTGCATCTTCCGTGAATCTGAGTATATTTATCTCTTGGTTCGAGCAACCAAGCCCCTTTAGCTCAGTTGGTTAGAGCATCTGACTCTTAATCAGAGTGTCCAGGGTTCGAGTCCCTGAGGGGGCACCTCAATGAAAACCCCAGCTTCGGCTGGGGTTTTTCGTTTTCCTGCCGGTTCGGTGCGTCTCCCGATGGGTCGGGGTCGTTGGCGGGCGCCATTCGCAGTGTCCACATAGTGCTTGCTGTGGGCGGAAAATATTCGCATATGTGGGTATATTGTGAAGGGAAAAACAAACAGACAAAATGTGAGGTTCTGACGTATTACCGGCATCTCGCATGAGTCGGAGCTGAGGAAAGGAGGATCGCCATGTTCAACAGATGGGAGTCCACGACGACTGCCCTTGACAAGCTGATGATGGAAACTGCGCAGGGTGCGCAGCAGGATTCCAACGATCATGGGAATCTGGACTACTGAGGTGAATGACGCACCTCAGGTGCGATGAGAATCTGAATGAAGCTCGCGAATTCGCGAGTTTTTGTTTTTGCGGCAAATGCGGGCGTACAAGGAAGTCGCCCGCGATGGTCTGCGCGATACGATGGCATGCCACGACCGGCGAATCCAGTGGCCATATGCGGGGAAACAATGCGAGGTGTGCGGCAGTGGGACCGCTAGCATGGGCATGAGTTACAGCGGTGGAACATTACGGTAAGGAGTGGCATGAAGCGGTATGCGGCTGAATGGATCATCTTCGCGCTGGGTGTGATCGCGCTGGGCGGCGTGATGATTGGCCTGCCCGAGATGGACAAGGTGTGGCTGTGGGTGCTGTGGGGCGCTCTGGCATTGTGGGTTGCGGCATATTTCTACGTGTTGCGGTACTGCGCGAAGGGCTTCAAGGCGCTCTCCATTGTGGTGTATGTGCTCGCATGGGTGCTCATTGCGGCTCGCGTGGGTCTGTTCGAGTTGGGCTCGATGCCCCAGGATGCGGCGACGAGCCTGTCTGATCTGCTGTTGGCGGGCGTGCTGATTCTCGTCTCATTGGGCTGGATTCGCGACCCACGCTCGAACGAGGAGCACTGAATAGCGTTCCGCATAACGCGCGCATTCCACACGCTGGACATGCGCGCGTTTTTTCATGCCGTTCGACCAGTGCTGGACGTACACTGAATTCGCCCACGACACAACGTGTTTGCCAGACGCCGTGGGAATCAAGAGAAGAAGACAAGGATTTCCCGGTGGAATACTCACTGTTTACCAAATTGGCCGCCGAATTCGTGGGCACCGCTGTGCTCATGATCTTCGGCAACGGCGCAGTAGCGAACGTCGAGCTCAAGAACACGAAGGGCCACAACGCAGGCTGGCTGAACATCGCCATGGGCTACGGCTTCGGCGTCATGTTCCCGGTGCTCATGTTCGGTGGCGTCTCCGGCGCGCACATCAACCCGGCCATGACGATCGCGCAGGCGGTCAACGGCATGTTCCCGTGGTCGAACGTGCTGCCGTACATCATTGCGCAGATTCTCGGTGCCGCGGTGGGCCAGCTCATCGTGTACATCTGCTATTACCCGCATTACAAGGAGACCGAGAACGCCGAGGCGATTCTCGCCACGTTCTGCACCACCGACGCCCAGGCCACGTGTCGCAACTACTTCATCAACGAGTTCTTCGGCACGATGATTCTCGTGCTCGGCGCCCTGTGCTGCCTCGAGCTGCAGTGGGGCAGCCAGGACTATGCCTCCGCCTCGATTGTCGTCGGCTTCATCGTGTGGGGCCTCGTCTGCTCGATGGGCGGCCCGACCGGCCCCGGCCTCAACCCGGCCCGCGACCTGATGCCACGTGTGCTGCATTCGATCCTGCCGATCCCGCACAAGGGTTCCTCCCGTTGGAACGAGGCATGGATTCCGGTCGTCGCGCCGATCATCGGCGGCATCATCGGCTGCTGGCTGTTCCACGTGCTGTTCGCCATCTGATTCGATTGCCGAACATCTTCGCAAACCGCGCCTTCGGGCGCGGTTTTTGCTATCCGGCATGTTCGCGCGAAGGCAAACGCACACGGCAATCTGCCCTCGGGTCATAACCGAACAGAATGCGCCAGTGTGACCGTATACTGGAGCATATGACCGGCTTGCCCAAGCAGAATTCCCCTCGACCACCGCGGCAGTCGGTGCCCCGCAGGAAACGACGGCCGCCGAAACGCGTGTACATCATGCGCCGCGTGATGGTCCTGCTCGTCGCGGTGCTCTGGGTCGCGTCCATCTGGCTGAGCGTGGCGGGCGAGGCGCGGGCCCTGTTCCAAGCGCACAATCTGCAGACCTCCTCAAGCGCCGGGACGGCATCGCGATGGAAACCCACGCAGTTCCGCGACGCCCAGATCGAGCGGGCGAACACCGGGCAGAACGAATCGGCGAGGCACGACGAGAACACGCATGCCGAGCAGGACGCGCAGGCGATCGCCGCTCTCGAGGCGCCGCTGAGCGAGGAGCAACGCCACGAGATACTCGACAAGGCAAGGCAAGCGGCATACGAAGACAACAAAACGCCGACGACCATGCGGTATTGCGTGGCCACGAACGGCAATGTGGGATCGGCCGAAGGATTCGCCAACACAGTGTTCCGTGTGCTCGACAATCCGCAGGGCTGGCCGCGCGCAGGCGTCGTGTTCGAGGAGACGACAGACCGCAACGCCTGCGAGTTCACGATCACGCTCGCCGAATCGACCAAGCTGCCCGAGTACTCGCAGGGCTGCTCCGTCGACTACAGCTGCCGCGTGGGCGAGAATGTGATCATCAACAAGAAACGCTGGGACGAAGCCGTTGAACATTGGTTCATGCACGGCGAGACGCTTTCGCAGTACCGCACGATGGTGCTCAACCATGAGGTGGGGCATGTGCTCGGCCACATCGACAACGAGACCGTGTGCGAGGGCGAGGGCAAGAAGGCGCCGCTCATGCAGGAGCAGTCGATGGATCTGCGCGGCTGCACGCCGAATGTGTGGCCGCTCGACAACGAGCTGTGGACCATGTATGGCTGATGTCGGTAGTGCACCCCGCTAGCACTGGGTATTCTGGTGTGCACAATCACCTGCTGCGCCATTCAGTCACGCCAATCCATTCGTATCCGTTCAATCATTCGCTTCGCTGCATACCGGAGGAAGTATATGTCTGGCCGTTTCGCCCCCACGCCGTCGGGGCGCATGCATTTGGGCAACGCGTTCGCCATGCTCGCCGCGTGGCTTTCCGCACGGTCGCGCCATGAGCCGATCTATTTGCGCATTGAGGACATAGACACCCCACGTGTGCTCCCCGGCGCCGACCGCATGATCATGGACGATCTCACTTGGCTCGGCTTGGACTGGGACGGCGAACCTGTGTATCAATCTACGCGGCAAGATATATACGATGCCATGTTCGAACGCCTGTGCTCGCTTGACGGTGGCGCGCTGCTCTACCCGTGCTTCTGCTCGCGTGCGGAGATCCGCGCCGCAAGCGCCCCGCAGGAGGGCGACGGATTCCTGGTGTACCCGGGCACCTGCCGACGTCTGCGTGATGAGGATCCAGACGAGGTGGAACGCCGGCTCGCTGCCGGTCGGCGTCATTCATGGCGACTGGCGGTGCCCGGCGCGCAGGAGCCCGGCGCTTTCGTCGCATTCGACGACCTTGTGTATGGCGCGCAGTCGTTCAATATTGGCCGCGAGCTCGGCGATGTGATTCTACGCCGCTCCGATGGTCTGTATGCATACCAGTTCGTGGTGACGGTGGACGATCTGCTCATGGGCGTGAGCGACGTGGTGCGCGGCCGTGACCTGCTGCGTTCCACCGCATTGCAGATCTGGCTGCGTGGGCAGATGCTTCGCACCGGTTTGGGCTCGCACGATCTGCCGGCCGCGGACCCGCAGTATGCGCATGTGCCGCTGCTCGACAACGCCGCCGGCGTGCGCCTTGCCAAACGCGAACGCTCGCTCGACTTGGGGCGTCTGCGCGAGACCGGTGTGCGCCCGGAGCAGGTGATCGGGTACTGCGCATGGCATATGGGCCTATGCGAGGGAGTGCTGGAACGCCCGGAGGCAATGTCGGCGCAGGAGGCGCTGAATCTGTTCTCATGGCGGAAAGTGCGGCGGCATGCGGGCGACGTCGTGGTACCGGGGAACATTGTGGACGTGCTGCGCGCGCTGTGATGTTTGGATTTTGCACGGGTGCCGCGCGGCGCATGCAAGCATAGGCAAATTGCGCTATTGTGACCTGTGAGGAAAGCTTTGGACACGGAAGGTGGGGTGGAATGACTGCATATATGGATCACAAGAATCTGGCGAACGAGGTCATTGACGAAGCCCGTGCACAGCAGATCGCCAATGGTGTGCATCGTGTGATGGACCGCATTGCCGCCGCCGAGGAGCGTGCAGGGCGTGTGGCCGGCGATGTCAGACTGCTCGCCGCCACGAAGACGCGCGACGTGGGCGAGATCATGGCCGCCATTGACGCCGGCGTGCCGATGATCGGCGAGAATCGGCCGCAGGAGGTCGTGGCGAAGATCGACGGCCTGCGCTACCAGTGCAAACAGCGTGGGTATGTGATCGGCGCGCATGACTTCGACCTGACCGTCGATGCCGACCCGACCTATGCTGAGCCGGAGGATCTCAAGGAGACGCCGTTCATCCCGTTCCATCTGATCGGCCAGCTGCAGAGCAACAAAATCAGCAAGATTCTGCCTACCGTCAACACGATCGAGTCTGTGGACTCGCTTGAATTGGCGGAAAAAATCGGTCGCCGCTGTGCGGTGCGTGGCCGCAGTGTGGGTGTGCTGCTCGAGGTGAACGAGTCTGGTGAGGAGTCGAAGTCCGGGTGTGCGCCTGAGCGGGCATTGGAGCTCGCCGAACAGATTGCGGCCCTGGAGGGCGTGGAATTGCAGGGATTGATGACGGTTGGCGCGCATGTGAGAGACGAACGCCGCATTCGCGAGGGCTTCGCGCACCTGCGTGGTCTACGCGAGCAGATCCGCTCCCTCGGCGTTCCCGGAACCGCGCGTTGCATGGAATTGTCGATGGGCATGAGCGGCGATCTCGAGTATGCGATCGCCGAGGGGGCGACGATCGTGCGCGTGGGCTCCGCCATTTTCGGCGAGCGCGATTTCAAGTGAGTCGCGGTGCCGGGCGGCGTCGCCGTGATGCGGATTCCCGTATGATTCCAGCATGCGCGTAGACTGTGGCGTATGAGACTTGCACGATTTTCCCGTAATGACACGCCGCAGTACGCCTTCGTGCAGAAGGACGCTACCGACGGCAAGGACTATCTCGTGGTGCTCGACGGGCACCCCCTGCTCCAGCAGGTGACGCCGACCGGCGAGCGTGTGGCGCTCGATGAGGACGGTGTGCGTTTGCTCGCGCCGGTCATCCCGTCGAAGGTGTACGGGCTGGCGAAGAACTACGAGGCGCATGCGCAGTTCATGCATGAGCACAACCAGTCCCCTGAGGCGCATGCACCGGCTGAGATGGTGATCTTCACGAAGCCGTCGACCTCGGTGATCGGCCCGGACGACCCGATTGTGTACCCGACGTATTCGCACGACATGAACTACGAGCCCGAGGTGGCCGTGGTCATGGGCCGCATCGCCAAGAACGTGTCGGTGGACAAGGCGATGGACTATGTGCTTGGCTTCACCTGCGTCAACGACGTGACGCTGCGCGACTTGCAGGGCTCCGACCCGATGTGGACGCGCGCGAAGGGCTTCGACACCTCGTGTCCGCTCGGCCCATGGATCGTGACGAAAGACGAGTTCGACTGGCGTGACGCCAAAATCGGCTTCACGCTCAACGGGGAGGATGTTCCTGCGGCGGGCGGCACCACGGCGAATCTCATCCACAACATCGCCGAGCAGATCGCCGGCATCTCCAGCTTCTCCACGCTGCTGCCGGGCGATGTGATTATGACGGGCACGCCGAACGCCTCGGGCACGCTTAAGCCCGGCGATGAGGCCATTGTGCGCGTCGCCGGCATCGGCGAACTGCGCAACGTGGTCGTGCAGGGGGAGTGATTTCCCGCAAACTGAGTGTTTGCTGTGATTTTTGAAGGCTATCCGCATAACGCGGGTAGCCTTCCTTCGTTTCGCGCCACAATGGCAGTGACATATGTCGGCAGCGACGCTGCGGGGCAGATTCTAAAACTTGAGTCAGAATCACTCAAGTTTTGGGAATAACCGTGACGGGCCGTTGTTGAACATATCAGATAACGACTTCGCCGGGTCACGCATTCGCGGGCCCGGCGAAATATGGAGGATGATATGGAACAGAAATATACGACTTTGGCTCAGGAGGCCTTGGGTGATGCGGTACAGAGCGCCTCGGCCGCCGGCAACCCGCAGGTTGAGCCGCTGCATTTGCTTGACTCGCTGCTGCGTCAGGAGAACGGGGTCATCGGTGGCCTCATCGAGGCTGTGGGAGCGAACAGGCAGACGATCGGCGCGCAGGTGCGCAATGCCCTGGTCTCGCTGCCGAGCGCTTCCGGCTCATCGACCGCGCAGGCTTCGGCCAGCCGCCAGCTGACCACCGCGCTGGCCGATGCCAGCAAGGAAATGAAGGACATGGGAGATGAGTACATCTCCACCGAGCACCTGCTGCTGGGCATTCTCGACGCCGCCCCGAACGAGGCGGCCAAGATTCTCGAGCAGAACGGCATCACGGCCGACAAGGTGCGCGCGGCCATTCCGAACGTGCGCGGCGGCGCCAAGGTGACGAGCCCGGACGCCGAGGCCTCGTACAAGGCGTTGGAGAAGTTCTCCACCGACCTGACGGCCCGTGCGCGTGAAGGCAAGCTCGACCCGGTGATCGGCAGGGATCAGGAGATCCGCCGTGTGATCCAGATTCTGAGCCGCCGCACGAAGAACAACCCGGTGCTGATCGGCGAGCCCGGCGTGGGCAAGACCGCCGTCGTAGAAGGTCTGGCGGAGCGCATCGTGGCCGGCGACGTGCCGAGCACGCTGCAAAACAAGCGCCTCATCAGCCTCGACCTGGGCTCCATGGTAGCCGGGTCGAAGTACCGCGGCGAATTCGAGGAACGCCTCAAGGGCGTGCTTGACGAGATCAAGCAGTCCGACGGCCAGATCATCACCTTCATCGACGAGATCCATACCATCGTTGGTGCCGGTGCGGCCGAAGGCTCGATGGACGCGGGCAATATGCTCAAGCCAATGCTGGCCCGTGGCGAGCTGCGCCTGATCGGCGCCACCACGCTCGACGAATACCGTGAGAACATCGAGAAGGATCCGGCTCTGGAACGCCGTTTCCAGCAGGTGTTCGTGGGCGAGCCGAGTGTGGAGGACACGATCGCCATTCTGCGTGGCCTGAAGCAGCGCTATGAGGCCCACCACAAGGTGACGATCGGCGACGACGCGCTCGTGGCCGCCGCAACCCTCTCGAACCGCTACATCACCGGTCGTCAGCTGCCTGACAAGGCCATCGACCTGGTGGATGAGGCCGCCGCGCACCTGCGCATGGAACTCGATTCGCAGCCCGAGGAGATCGACGAGCTGCAGCGCAAGGTGACGCGCCTCGAAATGGAGGAGATGCAGCTGAAGAAGGCCGAGGACCCGGCCTCCAAGGACCGTCTCGCCAAACTCCAGAGCGAACTGGCCGACGCCCGCGAGAAGCTCGCAGGACTCAATGCCCGTTGGAACGCCGAGAAGGAAGGCCACAACAAGGTCGGCGACCTGCGTGCACAGCTCGACGAGAAGCGCGTCGAGGCCGACAAGGCCACGCGTGAAGGCGACCTGGCGAAGGCGAGCCGCATCCTGTACGGTGAGATCCCGGCCATTCAGAAGCAGCTGACCGAAGCCGAGCACGAGGCCGAGAAGGAAGCCGACTTCGCCCATGAGGATGAGCCCATGGTCCCCGACCATGTGGACGCCGATTCGGTGGCCGGCATCGTCTCCGAATGGACCGGCATTCCGGTCGGACGCCTCATGCAGGGCGAGAACGAGAAGCTGCTCAACATGGAGGAGTACCTCAACAAGCGCGTGATCGGCCAGCCAGAAGCCGTCCGTGCGGTCTCCGACGCCGTACGCCGTTCGCGTGCAGGCCTGTCCGACCCGAATCGCCCTACCGGTTCGTTCCTGTTCATGGGCCCGACCGGCGTGGGCAAGACCGAGCTCGCCAAGGCGCTCGCCGAATTCCTGTTCGACGACGAGAAGGCCATGATCCGCATCGACATGTCGGAGTACATGGAGAAGTCGTCGGTCTCGCGTCTCATCGGCGCAGCCCCGGGCTATGTCGGTTACGAGGAGGGCGGCCAGCTCACCGAGGCCGTGCGTCGTCGTCCGTATTCGGTGGTGCTGTTCGACGAGGTGGAGAAGGCCAATTCCGAGGTCTTCGACATTCTGCTGCAGGTGCTCGACGACGGTCGCCTGACCGATGGTCAGGGTCGTACCGTGGATTTCAAGAACACGATTCTGATCATGACGTCGAACCTCGGCTCGCAGTTCCTGGTCAATCCCGACCTGGATGAGCAGCAGAAGAAGGACGCCGTGATGAACGCGGTGCACAGCCAGTTCCGTCCGGAGTTCCTCAACCGCCTCGACGACATGGTGATCTTCCACCCGCTCACGCGTCAGGAGCTCGGTAAGATCGTCGACCTGCAGGTCAAGCAGGTGGCTTCGCGCCTCACCGACCGCCGCATCACGCTCGACGTCACCGAAGCGGCACGCGAATGGCTCGCCGACACCGGTTACGACCCGGCATACGGTGCGCGTCCGCTGCGCCGTCTGGTGCAGACCGAGGTGGGCGATCAGCTGGCACGCATGCTGCTCGCCGGCGAAATCAAGGACGGCGACACCGTGCTGGTGGACCACACCGGTGGTGAGCACCTCGAACTCACCGACCATACGCACAACCCGATGGAAGGCGACCCGAACCCGGGAGACTCCCAGATCACGGTTGACGACAAGAAGGATGACGGCGAACAGAAGGGCGCCTGATCCAAATCGCCCATATAGCGACTGATATAGGGAAGGCCCGCGCAATCCGCGCGGGCCTTCTGCGTGCTTCAGGGAATCTGCGAGCCTTGAGTCACTACGCCCGTTCCGGGTTGTAGCGGCGCATGCGCAGCGAGTTGACCAACACGCACAGCGAGCTGAGAATCATCGCGATCGCGGCGAACGACGGGTCGAGCAGCCACGAGGTGAACGGGTAGAGCACGCCGGCGGCAATCGGGATGCCAATGATGTTGAACGCGAAGGTCCACACCAGATTCTCGCGAATATTCGCCATCATCGCATGGGAGAGATTGCGCAGATCGCTCACCGCCACGGTCGAACGGGAATCCACGATGACATCCGCATGGCCATGGGCTTCGCCCTCCTTCGCCTCGCCGACCTCGAGCGTGATGTCGACGGCGTGGCGAATGCGCTCATCGGTCGGGCCGTCGCCCACGAACGCCACCACCGGGCGTTGGCCGAGCGACACGGTGAGTTTGCGCATGGAATCCACGGTGGCGAGCACGTCGTCCACGGCGTCCGCATCGATGACCGAAGTGGAGACGCCGGCCTGCTGGAGTCGGCGAATGTCTTCCTGGCAGCGCGATGCCGCCTCCTGCGCGAACAGCACGTCGGTCAGGTGACGGGCGATCTGCAGTGAGCCAAGGGAATGAATCTGCAGACCATGGCGGCCTGCGTTCTCATTCGCGAACACGGCGGCAAGCGTCGCCGCCCAGCCGAGCGCGCACGGGCAGGCGATGATGAGCACCGAGATCGCGGTGAGCAGCGCCATCGGCAGCGCCGGCTGCCTGCCGAACAACAGCCATGCCACGAACGTCCACAGAGCGATCATGATCACGACGGGCACGAACACGAACGAGAAGCGATCCACCCACAACTGCAGCGGGAACGCCGGCTGCTGCGGCAGATACAGATCGGAGACGAGGCGTGCCAGCAGCACCAGCGTGATCATAATGCCCACGATGGCGAAATACGACATGCGCATGCCCGCGGGGAACAGGTCGCCGGCAAAGCAGATGAGCAGGCCGTAGGCGTAGGCGGCGATCGTGCCTATGGACGCGAGCGTGTTCATGTTCGGGCGACGGTCCACCAGCGACGACCAGCCATCCACATGCACCGGGTAGCCGCTGTAGAACATGACCGGCGTGATGAGCACCGCCTGCCACCATGGGTCCACGAGCGGCCCGAGCGGGCAATGCGGGGCGAAGGTGTGAATGAGAATCGGGATCACCACGACGAGCGTAAGCGCCGCGCCCACAATGATCTGCTTGCGCAATATGCGCAGATCCGCGGCGTTGTCGCGCCGTCGTGTACGCAACGTGTCGCCGGCAGACACGGGTGCGGCCTCGTCGTGCGGCGGCTGGTGGAACAGCTCCCCCTGCTGTTTGTGTGCTTCCTCGCCAAAGAAGAAGCGGATGTGCGCAATGGTGAGCATGATCGCCCCCACCACGCAGACCACCGCGATGAATGTGTTGAGAGTCATGGCACTTCCTGTTCGGCTTCGTGTATACCCATACTGTACGCGGAAGCGCTGAGCATTCCCATACGTCGCGGGAATGAGCATGCGCATTGCAGATCTGGTGACGAAATCGGGTTCGCGGATTACTCTGGAGCCATGAGTCAGTCACAGGGATTCCGCCCCACCGGCGTTTCGAACAGCGATCAGACCGCCAGCCGCACCGTCAGTCGGGAGGAGGCGGTGGATTTCTTCGCCATGGAGCCGCGGGAACAGCTCAAACGTATGCTGCGCGAACATATGGCGGATCGGCCGTTCTCCGAATTGTCCGACGTCACGTTCGATTCCCATGGCGCTTCACTGATTGGCCATATTCTGCTCGACACGATCGAGGAGGCCGGTTATTCGGTGGATGATTTCGACGCGGTGGGTGCGCTGACCGCCGCGGCCGTGCCCATGGTGTGCGCGATGATGCACGCGGCCGCCTCACGTGGCGAAGACCTCAACGGTTTCGTGATGGACTTCGTGTTCCCCTCGATCAAAGGTCCGTCCATCGAAGGCAAGCATGTGCTGCTGCTCGACGCATGGCTGTCGGAGAAGTCGTATGTGCAGACCTCCTCGCTCGTCACATTGCGCAACGGCAACGAACTGAGCCTCGACTTCGGCATCGTTGAGGCCCAGGGCGCCGAAGTGGTGGCCGTGGCCTCGCTTATTGGCGGTGTGGATATGGTGGATCCGGTGATCCGCGTGGTGAATCCGGCAGACGACAGCACGGCGGAACTGCCGTTCATCGAGGTGTTCCGGGAATCCGAGCTGCACTGAGCTGCGCTGATCTGCACTGGAAGCCGAAAAGGGAGGGAATGGGCCATGCATGAGCCGAATCCGATCGATGTGCTGGCCAAGGCCTCCGGCGAGCCGGAATTCCGTGAGGTCGGTGTGGGGCCGTGGATTGAAGAGCACCCGCAGGAGCCGCGCCCGGACGACCCCAGATTCGATGCCGCGTTACTCGACGAAGGCGACCGCCGCAACGTGCTCGACCGGTACCGGTACTGGTCGGTCGAAGCGATCAAGGCCGATTTGGACGCCCGTGGGCGCCATATGTTCGAAGTGGCCGTGGAGAACTGGACGCACGACTTCAACATCGGTTCAATGGTGCGCACGGCGAATGCCTTCACGGCGAACCGCGTGCACATCGTGGGTCCGCACAAATGGAACCGCAAGGGCGCGCTCATGACCGAGCTGTACCAGCATGTGGTGCATCACCCGTCGATTCGCGCCTGTGTGGATGATTGGCACGCGCGCATCGCACAGGAACGTGCCGAGGCGCGCCAGCGCATCGAAACGGCGCAGACGGCGGCCCGGGCCGGTGTGCTGAGTCCCGCTGATGCCGCCCGCGAACTGGTGTACGCGCGGCACGACCTGAACATTGCGCAGAACGCCAAGGTGATCGCCATGGACATCATCGACGGCGCGGTGCCCATGGAGACCTACCGCTTCCCCGAACGCTGCCTGCTGCTGTTCGGCGCCGAAGGACCGGGCCTGTCGAAGAAGGCGCTCGAGTTGGCCGACGACGTCGTGTACATCAGCCAATTCGGCTCGGTGCGCTCCATCAATGCCGGTGCGGCGGCGGCCGTGACCATGCATGCGTGGATCGCGCAGCATGCCCACATTGCGTAGTCCGTCATCGTATATCTGCTCACATTGCACAGTCTGACCATATGCAGTGTCCCGCGCTGCGCAGTGGGACGTTATCTGTTCGCACCGGTACGCGTATGGCGTACGCCACGGGCATTCGCAGCCGCGGGTGTCTGGCAAAAGTGGACAGGTGGCCGCATCCGACGGCGTTGGCGTGATACTGTGCCCGGGTGATTGAAATACAAGGCGTTACGAAAATGTTTGGCGCCAAGTAAGTGCTCGACAACGTGAGCTTCACCGCTCCCGACGGCAAGATGACCGGATTCCTCGGCCCCAATGGCGCCGGAAAATCCACAACGATGCGCGTGCTGCTTGGCCTGATCCGTCCGAATTCCGGCACGACCCTCATCGACGGCGTGCCCTATGTGCAGCATGCGAGCCCGATGACATCGGTGGGCGCGGTGCTCGACGCAAAATGCGCGCAGAAAAGCAGGTCCGCATACACATACCTGTGCTCGCTCGCATATACGAACAACATCTCGAAATCGCGCGTCGACGAAGTGATGGACCTCACCGGCCTGGCCAGTGTGAAAAAGACGAAGGCAGGCAGATTCTCGCTCGGCATGAGCCAGAGACTCGCCATCGCCGCATCGCTGCTCGGCGACCCGAAGAACTTCGTGCTCGATGAACCGGTGAACGGACTCGACGCCGAAGGCGTCAAATGGGTGCGCGATCTGTGCCGCAATTGCGCGGCCGAGGGGCGCGCCGTGCTGCTGCGCTTGCATCTGATGAGCGAGGTGGCGCTCACGGCCGACAATCTGGTCATCATTGGCGAAGGCCGCATTTTGCAGACGACCACGGTGAGTGATTTCGTAGAGGAGCATTCGCGCGATCTGCTCTCCGTGGTGACGCCCGATGCCAAGCGCATGCAGGCGATGTTCGCGAACTCGCCGAGCGTGCGCATCACGGAGACCGCCGTGGAAGACGGCTACCCGGCGGACTCGCGCGCATTCAGAATCGAAGGCGCCGATTTCGCCGCCGTCGCGCATGGCTTCGCGCGCTCGCAGATCGTCGCGTACCGGTTCATGCGCGAGCAGGTCTCGCTCGAACAGGCATACATGGAACTCACGCACGCGCATGCACAGTATGTGAGCGCGCCGATGACGGCGGCCGGTGCACAGATTCCGCAGAACATGCCAATGCAGAACATGCCGGTGCAGAACATGGGGAACGGAGGGGCGCGATGAGTGGTGCCATGCAATCAGCGAATCCAACGGGAATGCCGTCAGGAACGGTTCCCGGTGCGGCACATGGCGCAGCCCATGGTGCGGCGCAGGCCAGGAGACTGGGCTTCGGCGGCGCATTGCGCGCGGAATGGTGCAAGGTGTGGAGCGTGACGTCCACCTATGTGCTGCTGGTGCTCGCCATTGTGTTCTTCGCCGTCAACAGTCTGATGATGGGCTGGCTGCTGGGCTTCGTGGAGTCGGAGGGCGGCGGCATGCCGCTCGGCAACGAGGACCTGTGGTCGGCCGTCAGCTCCGGTGCGACCAACGTGCTTCTGATCGTCGGTATTCTCGGCGTGATGGTGCTCACGAGCGAGTTCTCGAGTTCGTCGATCATCACATCGCTCACGGTGAACCCGCGCCGCACCATGTTCATGAATGCAAAGGCGCTGGTACTCGCCGTCGTGACCTTCCTCGCCTCCTTCGTCGGCGTGCTGCTGGCGTGGGGATGCGCGGCGATCATGATGGGCTCGTCGGTGGGCACCGGCAATGCCGAGATGCCGGCCGCGATGCCGTGGGTCACGCTGCTGGGCATACCGTTGGCGATGGCGTTGGGCGCGGTGATGTCGATAGGCTTCGGTGCGCTGTGCCGTTCGACCGTCGGCGGCGTGCTCTGCGTGGTCGTGCTGTTCATGATCGTGCCGTCGATGCTGCAGATGGTGCAGCTGCTCGGCGAGAAGTTCACCTGCGTGGTTTCCCTCAACAACTGCCTGCCGGCGAACGCGCTCACCTATTTCGCAGGTGTGGGCGCCAACTCGTTCTCGAACAGCGCGAGCGCGCAACTGTCGATGGGCGCGACGCATCCGTTCCAGCCGAGTTGGGGGTGGGCTGGCCTGATCTACCTCGCCTGGGCCGTGGTGGTCTACGCCGCAGGTGTGATCGTGATGGATCGGCGCGATGTGAAGTGATGTGCGAATGAAGTGAGGTGAATGAGCACTCCCGAGGTGGAGAGGCCTGTGATACGGGGCCTCGACCGTTTTCAGTGAAACGGTCGAGGCCTCGTCACATTTGGTTCGTATAGTTGGGGCTATGCCTACATTCACACGCGAAGAAATAGTACATTTGGGCGATCTGGCCCGAATCGCGCTCACCGACGAGGAAATCACTCGTATGCAAAGTGAGCTCAATGTCATTGCAGACGCCATCAATTCCGTGCAGGAGGTCGCCACGGCCGATGTGGAGCCGACGGCGAACCCTGTGCCGCTTGAGGCCTACCTGCGCCCCGACGTTCCTGCGACACCGTTGACGCAGGCCGAGGCGCTGTCCGGAGCCCCTGTTGCTGAGGACGGCATGTTCGTGGCACCTCGCATTCTGGGGGAGGAGTGATATGACGAATACCGCCACAACCGAACTGGTGAAGCTCTCGGCCGTTCAGATGGCCGAACTGTTGCGTTCCAAGGAGGTGTCGAGCCGTGACTTGGTGAACGCCGAGCTCGAGGTGATCGACGCCGCGGAGCCCACGATTAAGGCGTTCCTCAAGGTCGCCGGCGAGGCCGCGCTGGAGCAGGCCGACGCCTTCGACAATCTTTCGGATGCCGAGAAGGCCGAACTGCCGGAGCTTGCCGGTGTGCCGATCGCCATCAAAGACATGATCGTGACGAAGGGCATCGAGACCACGGCGGCCTCGCGCATTCTCGAGGGCTGGGTTCCCCCGTACGATGCCACGGTGATCGAGAAGCTCAAGGCGGCGCATATGCCGTTGCTGGGCAAGACGAACCTCGATGAGTTCGCGCAGGGCTCCTCCACTGAGCATTCCGCCTACCAGCACACGGCCAATCCGTGGGATGTCGAGCGCGTGCCCGGAGGCTCCGGCGGCGGCTCCGCGGCTGCCGTGAGCGCCTTCGAGGCACCGTTGGCCCTGGGCACCGACACCGGCGGCTCCATTCGCCAGCCAGGCGCATTGACCGGTACCGTTGGCGTCAAGCCCACCTATGGCGGCGTCTCCCGTTTCGGCGCCATAGCCATGGCCTCCTCGCTCGACCAGATTGGCCCGGTCTCGCGCACCGTGCTCGATTCCGCATTGCTGCAGGAGATCATCGGCGGTCATGACAAGCGTGACTCCACGTCGATTCCGCAGGGGCCGCGCCCCATGGCCAAAGCCGCCCGCGAGGGCATGAACCGCGACCTGAAGGGCATGCGGATCGGCTTGGTGAAGGAGCTCGGCGGCGAAGGCTTCCAGCCCGGTGTCGAGGCACGCTTCAACGAGGCCGTGAAGAAGCTCGAGGCGATGGGTGCCGAGGTCGTCGAGGTCTCCTGCCCGCGCTTCAAGTACGCTCTGGGCGCCTATTACATCATCATGCCGTCGGAGGTGAGCTCGAATCTCGCTCGTTACGACGGCATGCGCTATGGTCTGCGCGTGATGCCCCCGAAGGACGTGGCGCAGACGGCGGCCAACATGATGGCCTACACCCGTGAGGCCGGCTTCGGCGACGAAGTCAAGCGCCGCATCATCCTGGGCACCTATGCGCTGTCCGCAGGCTATTACGACGCATGGTACGGCTCCGCGCAGAAGGTGCGCACGCTCATCATCGAAGACTTCAAGAACGCCTTCAAGCAGGCCGATGTGCTCGTCTCCCCGACGAGCCCGAGCACCGCGTTCAAGTTCGGTGAGAAAATGGATGACCCGCTGGCCATGTACATGAACGACATCGCCACCATTCCGGCCAACCTCGCCGGCGTGCCAGCCATGAGCATCCCGGCCGGCCTGTCGGACGACGGCCTGCCGGTGGGCATCCAGTTCATCGCCCCGCAGCAGCGCGACGAAGTGATGTACAAGCCGGCCGCCGCATTGGAGGCCGCGTTGGAAGATGAGTGGAACGGGCCGATCTTCAAGTCGCTGAAGACCCCATGGCTTGATTCGATCAACGACTGAAGGCGGAGGAAAGTTAGATTATGGCTGAAAAGTTGATGAAGTATTCCGAAGCCGTCAAGGAATTCGACCCGGTTATCGGTTTGGAAACCCACGTTGAGCTGAGCACACGCACCAAGCTGTTCTGCCCGGCACCCATCTCGTTCGGCGCCGAGCCGAATACCGAGCTCACGCCGGTGAGCCTCGGTTTGCCGGGTTCGCTGCCGGTGCTCAATGCCACCGCGGTGGACTACGCGATCAAGCTCGGTCTGGCCCTGCACTGCCAGATCAACGAGTGGAGCCAGTTCTCCCGCAAGAACTACTTCTACCCGGATATGCCGCGTGACTACCAGATCTCGCAGTACGACAAGCCGACGAACGGCGAGGGCTACCTCGACGTCGAGCTCGAAGACGGCTCCGTGTTCCGCGTGCCGATCGAACGCGCCCACATTGAAGACGACGCCGGCAAGAACACGCATGTGGGCGGTGCCGATGGCCGCATCGAAGGTGCCGACCATTCGCTCGTCGACTACAACCGCGCGGGTGTGCCGCTCATCGAGATCGTGACGAAGCCGATCACCGGCGTGGGCGACCGCGGCCCGGAAATCGCAGGCGCCTACATGCGCGCCATCCGTGACATTGTGCGTGCGCTCAACATCTCGCATGCCCGCATGGAGCAGGGCAATATGCGCGCGGACGTGAACGTCTCGCTGCGCCGTTCCCCCGACGATCCATTCGGCACCCGTTCCGAAACGAAGAACGTGAACTCGTTCCGCGGCATCGAACGTACGATCCAGTATGAGATTCGCCGTCAGGCCGCCATTCTGAACGACGGCGGCGAGATCCTGCAGGAAACGCGCCACTGGGACGAGGCCTCGCAGGCCACCGCCGGCGGCCGTGTGAAGTCGGACGCCGACGATTACCGGTACTTCCCGGACCCGGATCTGGTGATGCTGCATATCACCCCGGAGCACATCGAACGCCTCAAGGCCGAGATGCCGGAAATGCCGCGTGAGCGCCGCAACCGCCTCAAGGCCGAGTGGAAGTTCAGCGATGTGGAAATGCGCGACGTGATCAACGCCGATGCCCTCGACCTCATCGAGGAGACGGTGAAGCTCGGTGCGTCGCCTGCCGGTGCCAAGAAGTGGTGGCTCGGCGAGCTCTCCCGCGAGGCGAACGCCAAGGGCATCTCGCTCGAGGAGCTGCCGATCAACGCCCAGGAAGTGGCCGATGTGGAGAAGCTCATTGCCGAGGGCAAGCTCAACGACAAGCTCGCCAAGCAGACGGTCGCACTCGTGCTCAAGGGCGAGGGCACCCCTGCCGAGATCGTGGAGAAGCACGGCTTCAAGGTCGTCTCCGACGATGGCATGCTGCAGACGGCCGTCGATGAGGCCATGGCAGCTAACCCGGATGTGGTGGAGAAGCTCAAGAGCGGCAACATGAAGCCGATGGGCGCCATCATCGGCGCGGTCATGCGCGCCACGAAGGGTCAGGCCGATGCCAAGGCGGTCACCAAGATCGTCATGGAGAAGATCAAGGGCTGAGTCTCACCCAACTACAGACACCGTAAGGCGCAGCGGAGGCCTCAATGGCCTCCGCTGCGCCTTCTGCGTTCCATCCTGCACCCGGTCTTCTGCGAAAGGGAATCTCTGCGTAAAAGGGGACAGTTGATTGCATGTGTTTGTCCCCATGTACGTAAATCGATCCTTGCGTAAAAAGGGACGATTCGACGCATCCATCTGTCTCTTTTTACGCAGATTAGCGGAAGATACGGAAGACGCGGAGGGCACGGAAGATTTGTACGCATGGAGGCGGTGTGACGGGCGAAATAGTTCGCAAGAGTGAGGGCGTTGCCTCGGACAAGGCGCTAGGGTAACATATAAAGGTTGAAAGATGGGGATGCCCATATACAAGGATGGAAACGACATGACAGCAGTAGTGGACGGAGACTCGGGGGAAGGTACCGCACGCTCGCGTGAATTGCCATCGCAGATCACAATCCCGTGCATACAGGGCGAGATGGTGTACTTGCGACCGGCTTCGGTGGACGACTTGGCATCCATGGACGCATTGGACGCCTACGTGAACGCCTCCGGCGTGACGGGAAAGGACCGCGTGGCGGAACGCGCCGCCGTGCAGGCCTGGGTGCGCCGCTCACAGGCGTGGGTCGACGGCATCGAGTCCCAGAAATCCGGCATCGGTGACCCGGAATCGCGCCGCACCATCGCATGGGCGATGCTCACCGTTCCCGAGGAGCATGAGGATGAGACCGTCAACGAGCACACCGCCACCGAGTTCATTGGTATGATCTTCCTCATCGACATCGACGGTTGGGCACGCTCTGCCCGCATCCAGGTGATTCTGGGCAAGGAATACCGCGGTCGCGGCTATTCTCGTGATGCGATGCCGCGCGTGATGACATATGGTTTCGCCGACGAACCCGAAGGCCTTGGACTCCACCGCATCTGGTTGGCGGTGCCTGAGAAGAACACTCGTTCCTACTCGGTGTACCAGTCGCTGGGGTTCGTGCCGTCCGGCACCTCGCGCGACGCCTTATGGGACGAAGCCAACAACAAGTACCAAGATCTCAACGTGCTTGACACGTTGGTCGACGAGTACGACCCGGTTCGTGCCATGGACGCCTTCGGCATGCACGTGATCACCACGAATCCCGGCATGGAGAAGGCGTTGCGGCTCCACCAGCATTCCACTGCAATTCGCAAGCAGGCGCTGTCCGACGCCATCTCCCCGCAACAGGGGGAGACGCATCGTGCCGTCGGCGAGGACGATACGACCATGGGCGACAAGATGAAGTCCGACTCCGCCCGCATCGCCCAAGACAACGTGGAGTCGGAGAACACGTGGCCGTACAACAATGCGGAGCACAACAAATCGAAGAAGGCCTGGTGGCGCCGTCTCGGCCATGACCGCATGTCGTCGCGCAACGCCGACGATTCTCAACAGGAAGAGTAACCCCAAGCATGAGTGCCGAAGATCTCGACAACTACGAAACCGATGCCGAGCTCGCATTGTACCGCGAGTACCGTGACGTGATCAAGCTGTTCAAGTACGTGGTGGAGACGGAACGACGCTTCTACTTAGCGAACAAGGTCGATTTCAACGTGCGGTCCGCCGGACAGGACGTGTATTTCGATGTGCAGCTCTCCGACGCGTGGGTGTGGGATGTATACCGTTCCAGTCGTTTCGTGAAGAACGTGCGCATCGTGACGTTCAAGGACGTCAACGTCGAAGAGGTGCAGCAGACCGACATCGACATACCCGAAGACATGCAATGACGGCCATTCGCGCGCCGCAGCATGCCATTCGGGCATATGCCGCGATGTTCACTCACAACGGTATGAGCGCATGCCTAGGTCATGGCACACACTAGACTGGTAACGACTTTACGGTTTGACTTGAATGATTCAGACAGGGCGTTCCCCGATCGTCCTTGCAATATGCATACCCTCAATGAAGGAGGATCTCATCGTGACCATGAGCGAACCAGAATCGGTCGTCATCATTGGTGGAGGCCCTGCCGGTCTCACCGCAGCATGGGAGCTGGTGAAGGACGGTTCGAACACCTATGATGTGACGCTGCTCGAGGAATCCGAGGAATTCGGCGGCATCGCCCGTACCGTGAAGCACGATGGCAACCGCATGGACATCGGTGGCCACCGCTTCTTCTCGAAGGACGAGCGCATCATGGACTGGTGGCAGGAGACGCTGCCGTTGCAGGGGGCTCCGTCATACGACGACAAGAAACTCGGCCGCGACACCCATGATCTGGAGCCTGGCGGACCGGACCCTGAGATTGAAGACAAAGTGATGCTCAAGCGCCATCGTGTCTCGCGCATCTACTGGAACAAGCACTTCCTCGACTACCCGATCTCGCTGTCGCTTGATACGCTCAAGGCGATGGGCCCAAAGATTACCATGAAGGCCGGTTTCTCGTATCTGAAGTCGATGGTGCACAAACTTCCGGAAGACAATCTGGAGAACTTCTACATCAACCGGTTCGGACGCGTGCTCTATTCGATGTTCTTCGAAGGCTACACCGAGAAACTATGGGGACGTCACCCCTCGGTGATCTCGGCGGATTGGGGTTCGCAGCGCGTCAAGGGCCTCTCGATCTCCGAGGTGCTCAAGAACGCCGTGCAGAAGCTGATGCCGAAGAAGCGCGACAACAGCGAGGTGGAAACTTCGCTCATCGAGGAGTTCTGGTACCCCAAGCTCGGCCCGGGGCAGCTGTGGGAGACAGTGAAAGACAATTGCGAGGCCCGTGGGGTCAAGGTGAAGACCGGCACCAAGGTGGTCGGTGTGAATCGTGGCGCCGACGGCCGAATCGCCTCGGTGCTTGTGCGGCATGCCGATGGCACGCAGCAGACCCTCGAGGCCGACCAGTTCATCTCGTCGATGCCGGTGAAGGACCTGGTCGAGGCCATGGACACCGAACAGCAGCCTGTGCCGTCCGACATGCGCCATATTGCCGAAGGCCTGCCATACCGCGATTTCGTCACGGTCGGCCTGCTGGTCAAGCATTTGAAGCTCAAGAACACCACCGACATCCCGACGCTGGGCAATCCGCCGATTGTACCGGACTGCTGGATTTACGTGCAGGACCCGGGCTACAAGGTTGGTCGCCTGCAGATCTTCAATAATTGGAGCCCATACCTGGTGAAGGACGTGGACGACACGGTGTGGATCGGCCTCGAATACTTCTGCGAGGAAGGCGATGAGTTCTGGAACATGAGCGACGAGGACGCCACGAAGTTCGCCATTCACGAACTCACCCGCATGGGCGTCATCGCAGGCCCGGACGACGTGCTCGACTCGCACCGCGAGCGTGTGAAGAAGGCATACCCGGCCTACTTCGACACCTACGAGCAGATGCCCGAGCTCGTGGAATACCTTGATTCGTTCGGCAATCTGTACTGTGTGGGCCGCAACGGACAGCACCGCTACAACAACATGGACCATTCGATGGCCACGTCGATGGAGGCGGTGGACAACATTCGCACCCACAAGACCTCGAAGAACAACGTGTGGTCGGTGAACACCGACAAGTCGTATCACGAATCCAAGTGATGGTTCCATAAAATACAAGCAGATACCTGCGTTTGCGTGTGGCGCCCATGTTTATAACATGGGCGCCACACGCATTTCGTCTCGATATTGAGGTACCGTGTGAGTATTCATTCACACGAACCCGTGTATGCGGTTCAATTTCTTTTTCTGCCATAACACGCTGGCATGCGTATGGCCTAGGGAAGGTACAACAACGTGGCCGATAGCCAAGATTTAAGTAAGATGAAGCTGCCTGAGCTCAAGGAGATCGCCAAGGAACTTGGCTTGCGCGGTCTTTCTGCGAAGCGCAAGGGCGACTTGGTGGCAGCGATCGAAGAGGCCCGCGCCAAGCAGTCGTCGGCGAAGAGCGAAACGGCACCGGCACAGCCGGAACAGCCCGCAGGGCACGATGATGCAGTCTCCGTTCCGGTTCGCAAGACCGGTGCCCGACGCGTGGTGCGCAAGGCCGGCGAGCCAAAGGCAGCCGAGGAGTCTGCTGCCGAACAGCCTGCCCAGGTGAAGGAGGAGGGCCATGCCGTCCTGCCCGCCGAAGAGGAGATGACTCAGATTCGCGGTCGCCGCGTGCGCGGGAAGCGCCGTCAGATGGAATCTGTGGATCAGGCTGCGACCAATGGTGAGACGTCCGCCGCCGAGCATCTGCTGAGCACGCTGAATCTGCCCGAGCACACGGAGCGCGGCGGTGAGCAGCCACGCCGTCGTCGCGGTGCCGTGGACTCACTGCCCACGCGACGTCGTGCAGGAGCGGCGGCCGTGCGTGAACCGGATGCGGAAGCCAAGCCAGATCTTGACGACATTCTCTCGTCATTGCCGCTGAGTGCGAATGACGGCGAGGGTGACGAACGGCACGAGGAGCATGCGCATCGCCGTGCCGAGCGCGGAAGCCGCACCAACGACCGTTCGAATGCGCGTGCCGACAGGGAGAACCGCCAGCACCGCAGAAACCGCAACGATCGCGATTACGAGGAGCGTGAGGAGGGCAACGAACGCCGTTCCCGCGACGAACGTGGCAATAATCGCAATGAGCGCAACAATCGCAACGACCGCAACGAGCGTCGCGAGGAGAACACCGAGGATCTCGTGGAGGTCGGCGGCATCGTCGACGTGCTCGATTCCTACGCGTTCATTCGCACTTCCGGGTACCTGCCCGGACCGAACGACATCTATGTGTCGATGGGGCAGATCAAGAAGTACGGCCTGCGCAAAGGCGATGCCGTGCGCGGTTACACGCGCGCGCCCCATGAGGGGGAGCGCCGCAACCAGCGTCAGAAGTTCATGCCGTTGCAGTCGATCACGCTCATCAACGGACTGAGCGTGGAAGAGGCACAGGATCGCCCGAACTTCAGCAAACTCACGCCGTTGTACCCCGACGAGCGCCTGCGTATGGAGACCACGCCGAACCGCATCATCGGTCGCCTGATCGACATCGTCTCGCCAATCGGCAAGGGCCAGCGCGGCCTCATCGTCTCGCCGCCGAAGGCCGGCAAGACGATCACGCTGCAGAACATCGCCAATGCGATCGCCGTGAATAATCCCGAGGTGCACCTCATGGTCGTGCTCGTCGATGAACGCCCGGAAGAGGTCACCGACATGGAGCGCACCGTGAAGGGCGAGATCATCTCGTCCACCTTCGACCGCCCGGCCTCCGACCATACAATCGTTGCCGAGCTCGCCATCGAACGCGCCAAGCGCCTGGTGGAGCTGGGGCAGGATGTGGTGGTGCTGCTCGATTCCATGACGCGCCTCGCCCGCGCCTACAACATCGCGGCACCTGCCTCAGGGCGCATCCTCTCCGGTGGTGTGGACGCCCAGGCGCTCTACCCGCCGAAGAAGTTCTTCGGCGCCGCCCGCAACATCGAAAACGGCGGTTCGCTCACCATCATCTCGTCGGCCCTGGTGGAGACCGGTTCGAAGATGGACGAGGTGATCTTCGAGGAGTTCAAGGGCACTGGCAACATGGAGCTGCGTCTGAGTCGCGAACTGGCCGACAAGCGCCTGTTCCCGGCTGTGGACATCAATGCTTCCGGCACCCGCCGTGAGGAGCTCATCACGAACCCGCAGGAACTTCCGGTGCTGTACAGCCTGCGTCGCCTGCTTGGCGGTCTGGAGCCCGAGCAGGCCTATCAGACGCTCGTGCCGCGCCTGAAGAAGACGATGACGAATGCGGACTTCTTCAAGGCGATCGTGCAGCAAGGCAATAGCTCGCTGAACGGCGGCTCGAACAACTGACGGCATAGCCCCGTTCATATACGCGATTGGCCTCCGACGTGCCCAGAAGGGTCGCCAGAGGCCAATCGCGTTATGCTCAAGATCGACGTCACAGTGTGGGGCGCACGAGCAGCAGACGCAGATTCGGCCAGTGGTCCGCAGTGTCGTACGCCAACTGCGATGCCAAGCCGCCCGATGGCCCGCTCATTGTGGCTCCCGCCTCAAGCAACGGCTGCGCTTGTCCGATGATCACGGTCTCGTCAACGACCTGTGAGGGGTCAGCATGCAGCACGAGACCGCTGGCAAGATCGGAGACGCCAAACTGCGTGGCCAAGCGCTCGCTTTCGGGAACGCGCTCGCGATGCGGGGTGCCGCTGCCACCGGCATCACTGCTGCGATGCGCGGCATCGTCCTTCGCCCCGCCGCCCTTCACACCGAGTCCAGCGGCCGCAGAGCCGGCGAATTTGCTTACGTCAGCGGCGGCATCGTCATCGGACGCCACGACGAGTGACGCTCCTGCCTGAGCATCTTCGCCTTGCTGGCGACGTTCCTTGGCCTGCGCATCGGCAATCGCCTTGGTACGCGCCCCGACGATCTTCCCGCCAATCGAATGTGCGAGCCAACCGTCGTACACCTGCGATGCGATTGCGGAGACTGGCGTGCCCAAGCCAGCGTTCTGCGCGGCCCCAGAGGCGTTGGCAGCTGCATTTGAGAAACGGTCGGCGTACCGCAAGGCAATCTGTCGGTCGGCGCTCGAGGCTCCGGTGTGCTCGCGCGCCTGTGCCAGCTCATTCATCGCCGCGTCCACCTTGGCCTGGTCGCTGGTGAGCGTGCTGTTCGAACCGAACTGCGCGTCTGTCTGCGCAATGGCCTGCGCACCCATGGCCTGCGCGCGCGAGACATCGCCGCCGGTCAGTGTATTGAGATTCTCCGTATACGCATCCGTATACGCCATCGAATACGGAATCATCGCGTTTGACAGCTGTTTCTGCCCCGCCGCGTAGTTCTGCGCACCGTCGTGGGAGTTCATGCCTGCGCGCTGGGAGAGTTCGGTCGCCAGACCCTGTGTGCCGCGTTGCCGAATGCGCCGGATGATCCAGTCGACCTCGTCTGCCGCGCCAATGTGCTGGTAGGCGTCGCTGCGCGCATTGACCGCGCCCGCCAGATTCGTGACCGCGCGCGCCAGTGGCGTGTCTCCGTTCAGCTCGCCCGCAGTGCCCACGAGCGCCGTCAACTGGGTGGAATTGCCCACAGAACCGCTCAGATGCGCGGTATATGAGCCGACGTATGCCGCCATGTATTCGTGGAATGCGCGTTTGTGCGCGGCATCGGCCTGCGCGATCTGTTGCTGTGCCAGCACGCGTTCCCGCTCACGCAATCGTTCGAGTTCGCCGATGAGTCTCGCATTCGTATCGTCGTTGTTCTCGCCGGTGATCGAATTGACCAAGGTGGTCGAATTCCGAGCCAATGACTGCAGCTGCGCAGTGTAGCCGGTTGGCGCGGATTGCGGGAGCACGGCAAGCGCCACCGGGCTCATCGAGAAATGTTTGGCGTCGGCATACACGCGGAAGTCAAGCGTGGATCCGGGATTTGCCGTCGCGGCGACGGTGATGGCGGAGCCGTCGCGTTGCACGACCACGCCGTCGGAGGCCGAGACGTCGCCCACTACCGCGCTCGGCATGGAAAAGAAGGCGAACGGGCGCATCTGATGGGCGAGTTGCTGTATGCCATCGCCGGCCCGGTCGTTCACTCGTGCCACGACATGCACGCCCGCCATGCCGCTTGCGTTGTTCAGTCTGTCGACCGGCACATTCGGCCCGTTGAGCGTGTAGCTGACGTCGAGTGTGAACGGCAGCGAGCCGTCGAGCTGCATATGCGACGTCCCGTTCCGCGACACCGCGTACATGCGGCGTGACGAATCCGCGGCGCTGTTCACCATGAACAGATCGTCGTCGGCGAACCGGGCCGCCAGGCCCTCCACATTCGTTGTGGCGGGCTGATCTGCATGCGTGCTCATGAGCGCGGGCACGGTGAGCGCGGCGCACAATGCGGCTGCGAGTCCAGCAGTGAGCACGGCTTTGGCTGCAGATGGTTTGGCGTGGTGTGGTGATGATGAGTGTCTCACGGCGGTGTTGTGGTGGGGAAGTATCAGGCGAAGATGTCGAGCACGCCCGGATCCTCGCCGGTTTCGGCGATGCGCTTATGCCGTTTCTTGGCTTCGGTGACCACGAATTCGCGGTATTCCTCGGCAATCTCCGGGTCGAGTCCCGCGTCGATTGCGAGTCGGCGCAGACGGCGCATCTGCTCTTCCTCGCGCTTGTAGTCGGCTGGCGCGAATCCTGCCTGCGCCTTGAGCACACCCACTGAAGAGGTGTATTTGAAGCGTTCCGCGAGCAATGCGACAATCGCCATGTCCACGTTGTCAATCGACTGCCGCAGGGTCGCTATCTTGTTCACGATGTCGCGCGTACGTTCGTCGCGCCACTCGTGGTCGGAATCAATCACCGTCTCGTCGACGCCCGAGGCGTCGTGTTCCATATGTTCTTCGCTCATATTTCTACAGTAGCGTGCTGTGGCTACCGACCGAAGGCGTGCGGAATCGGCGCGCGAGCCATTCCGCACACCTTCGGCATTGGGTCAGCGCGGGAAATAGCGGTGCAGCACCATCGTCGTCTCCACGTTCGATGGCACGATGCGGTGGATCTCGGTCACGAGGTCCTCAAGCTGCGGGACGGTGGGCACGGTGACAGTGAGTACATACACCTGCGATCCGGAGACGGCGTCGCATGAGTCGATGCCGTTGATATGTTCGAGTTTCTCCGGAATGTTCGCGTTCTCGTCGTATTCGAGCGGAGTCACCGACACGAATGCGTGGATGGTTCCAGTGGTCTGTTCCGGATAGTGAATGATCGCACGGTAGCCGACGATGACGCCGTTTTTCTCGAGCTTCTGTACACGCGACTGCGTCGCCGAGATGGAGAGTGAAGCCGCCTCCGCAAGCTGTGCCAGTGTGGCACGGCCATTGTGTTCGAGAATGTCGAGAATAATGTTGTCTTTTTCATCGAGAGTGCGTCCATCAACATAACGGCGCTCTGTGGTGGTATGCGTGCTAGTCATGGTCTCGTTCTTTTCCAAAGGATAGAAAATATGTTCATCAATGAGTTTAAGACCCCGACAACTTTTTTGTATTCGCCCAAAGCCTATACGCGAGACGAATAACATGGCCGTTAATTTTCAGAGAATAGGAGATGGTTTCTTGCAGGTTGCCGCCGGAACATGAAATGCGGGAAGGCATATGCTCATGCCTTCCCGCATTTCATGTTCTGGATTCGCGCGTTTACTTCGCGGCCTTCGGTTTCTTGGCCGGCGGTTCGCCGAGCTCGCTTTCGACGACGGTGATCTCCTCGACGTCCGTCTCGTCCGACGCCGGGGCCGGTGTTGCCGTACTCTCACCTTTTGGACGGGCGAACTTCGCCATGAGATCGCTGGCCTTCTGCAGCGAGATGCGACCGGTGACACGTGCCGCCTCGGCGATGTCGCCAAGTGCCGGCGCCAGGGCGTCGTGCAGCTCGTCGTTCACGTTGAGCATCACCGAGAGAATCGGCGTCTTCATCGAGACCTTGGCCTTCGACTTGATGCCACGCAGCGCGGTGAGGGCGGCTCCGGCCTGCGTGAGCAGTTCCGGCGACGCCTTGAACGCGGCGGTGGCGTACGTGATGGGCTTCGGCCATGGTGCATGGTGCACGGAGCCTTCGCCGGCGTGCATCCAGCTCCACACCTCTTCGGTGGTGTAGGGCAGGAACGGTGCCAACAGGCGTGCGAATGCGTCGAGTCCGAGTCCGAGCGTCGTGCGCGCGGACTTCACGGCCTGCGGGCTGGGCTCGACTCCGGTGGATTCGGCGGTGCCATAGGCGCGGTTCTTCACGAGTTCAATATAGTCGTCGCAGAACTGCCAGAAGAAGTCCTCGATTGTCTCCAGCGCCTTCGAATGCTCATAGTTGTTGAGCGATTCGGTCGCGTCGTAGACCACCTTCGCCATCTTCGCCATCGCGGCGCGGTCGAGCGGTTCGGTGACGTCCTTCGGATCCCAGCTGGCCGTGGCGCCCTCACCCACGTGGTGGTTCTCGTCCTCACGGCCGATCGCCAGGGCGAACTTCGTGGCGTTGAGCAGCTTGATGGCCAGACGGCGGCCGATCTTCATCTGGCCCTCGTCGTACGTGGCGTCAAGGCCGAGGCGCGCTGATGCCGCCCAGTAGCGCACGGCGTCCGCGCCGAACTGCTCGATCGGCTTGTTCGGTACCACGACGTTGCCCTTGGATTTCGACATCTTCTTGTGGTCCGGGTCGAGAATCCAACCGGACAGCGTGGCATTGGCCCACGGCAGGCAATGGTTCTCGAGGTCGGCGCGGTCGATTGTGCTGAACAGCCAGGTGCGAATGATGTCCTGACCCTGCGGGCGCAGATCCATCGGGAACGTGGACTTGAAGAACCGCTCGTTCTCCTCGCCGGGCTCGGCCCACTTCGTCACGATCTGCGGCGTGAGCGACGACGTGGCCCAGGTGTCCATGATGTCGGGTTCGGCCATGAAGCCGTTCGGCTGGTCACGCTGGTCCTCGCTGTACCCCTCCGGCACATCGATGGTCGGATCGATCGGCAGACGATCCTCGCTCGGGGTGAGCGGATTGCTGTAATCCGGTTCCCCGTTGGCGTCGAGCGGGTACCACAGCGGGAACGGCACGCCGAAGAAGCGCTGGCGCGAGATGAGCCAGTCGCCGTTGAGGCCATGCACCCAGTTCTCGTAGCGCACGCGCATGAAGTCGGGGTGGAAGTTGAGCTCCTTGCCGCGCTCGATGAGCTCGGCGTTGAGTGCCTTGTTGGTGCCGCCGTTCTCGAGGTACCACTGGCGGGACGTGACGATCTCGAGCGGCTTGTCGCCCTTCTCGTAGAAGTTCGTCATACGCATGGTCGGCTTCGGTTCGCCGTCCATGTCGCCGGTCTCCTGCAGGTCCTCCACAATCTGCTTGCGGGCCGAGAACGTGGTCTTGCCTGCAAGACCCGCGAAATACTCGCGGCCCTTCTCATCGTGGATCCAGTCCGGGGTGTCCATGACAATGCGGCCGTTGCGCTGGATGATCGAGCGGGTGGGCAGGTGCAGGTCACGCCACCATTCGACGTCGGTCATGTCGCCGAACGTACAGCACATGGCGATGCCGGCGCCCTTGTCTTTCTCGGCGGCCGGGTGGGCGAGCACAGGCACCTTCACGTTGAACAGCGGCGAGGTGACCATCTTGCCGAAATACGGCTTGTACCGCTCGTCATCCGGGTGCGCAATGAGCGCCACACAGGCCGGCAGCAGCTCAGGACGGGTGGTCTCGATGTAGATCGTCTCGCCGGTCTCCTCGAAGCGGAACGCGATGCGGTGGTAGAAGCCCGGGTATTCGCGCGATTCGAGCTCGGCCTGGGCCACGGCGGTCTGGAACGTGACGTCCCACAGGCCCGGGGCGTCCTTCTGGTAGGCCTCACCGCGTTCCAGATTGCGCAGGAATGCCTTCTGGGCCACGCGCTGCGGGTGCTCGCCAATGGTGTGGTAGGTCTGCTTCCAGTCGATCGACAGGCCCAGCTGACGCCACAGTTCCTCGAACTGCTTCTCATCCTGCGCGGTGAGCTTCTCGCACAGTTCAATGAAGTTCTTGCGCGAGATCGGCACCTGATCCTTGGCCTGGATCTTCTTGCCCTCGGTGCCCTCGAACGGCGGCACGAAATCCGGGTCGTACTTGAGCGAAGTGTCGACGCGCACACCGTAGTAGTTCTGCACACGGCGCTCGGTGGGCAGGCCGTTGTCGTCCCAACCCATCGGGTAGAGCACCTCATAGCCGTTCATGCGCTTGAACCGGGCGATGATGTCGGTATGCGTGTACGAGAACACGTGACCGACGTGCAGGTGCCCCGAGACGGTGGGCGGCGGGGTGTCAATGGAATAGACGGCCTTGCGCTCGCCTGGATCGTGGAACGTGTACGTGCCATCCTCATCCCAGACCTTGCGCCACTTGGCTTCAAGGCCGTCCACGCCCACGCGGTCGGGGAGTGCGGTGAGATTGGCGTTGATCGAATAATCTTCGCTATCTGTCATAGAAAGAAGTCTAAAAAGCTACGCTGACAACACTATGCGTTTCCGCCGCCGTTCCGCGGCCGCGTCAGCTCAGTCGGGCGAGCGCAAGTCTGGAGCTCGCCAGATTCGCGTCCACACCCTGCACGTCGTGCTGCGCGGCCACGTAATCCTTGCCCGTGTACAGCCACGCGCTCGCCGCGTCCTCGCTCACCAGGCGGTCGAACTCGCGCAACTGTTCGCGGTAGTCCTTGAAATCGGTTTGTTCGAGCGCCTTGCGGTACTGCTGCTGCACGGCTCCGTTCACATAGCCGAACATCGCGCTGCCGTCGACGAACCGCGTGTAATCGTGCGGATCGTCCATCTCAATCAGCGCGCAGGCGTAGTCGCCGGACTGCACACGACTGTTCAGCGTGGCCGAATCGACCACTTCCAACGAAACCGGCATCGGAATCGCGGCGATCTGGTCCACCAGCGTCTGGGCGAGCTCGCGGTGCGTCTCATCGGCGAGCAAAGTGAACGGTTTGAAGTAATCTGCGGCGAAATACCAGCGCATCGACGAAGCCTTGCCGAGGTCATGCTGGAACAGATTGTCGAGGTCCACATAGCCGAGCTGCATCTGCGAGATTGGCCCACTCAGCTGGGCTTTGGCACCCGGCTCGGCATTCGCGATCTGCCGTGCGTCAATGGCATAGCGTGTGAACTGGCGCACCTGCTCATCGGAGAACGGGCTCTCGCTCTTGCTGTTGAGCGCCAGCAGTGCCTTGCGCGTACTGAAACCGTCTTGCAGCGTGATGTCGGACGTATGGGAGAGCTGTTCGGCAATGTGGGCCGAACGGGGGAGCGCCACGTTGAGCTTGCCGGCCTTGAGGTCGTCGGCCATCTTCTGTTCGTCCGTGTAATAGCGCAGTGTCGCCTGCGAGGTCTCCGGCTTGTCTCCCCAATAGTGTTCGTTGCGGGTGAGCTTGATGGAACCCGGCTGCACCGCGTTCACCATGAACGGGCCGGAGCCATAGGAATGGCGTGCGAAATCGGGGTTCGTCGCATTCGGGTTCACGATGGCGCCGGCTTGGCTCGCCAGCGCGGGCAAGAGGCGCGGGTTCGGCGAGGAGAGCGTGAACGTGACTGATCGCGCGTCGTTGTTCTCCACGGCCGTGATGTTCGAGAGCCCGTCGTTCGTGCGGTCGCCGGCGAGCGTCTGCTGGAGCGAGCGCACCACCGAGCTGGCGTCCAGTGGCGTGCCGTCCGAGAATGTGAGCCCGTTGCGCAGGAAGAACGTGTAGCGCAGTCCGTCGGTGGTCTGCGTCCAGCGGGCGGCCAGTCCGGAGGCGATTGCCTGCTCGTCGTTGAAGGTGACAAGCGTCTCGTATACATTGCCCATGAGTGCCTGCTGCACCGAACGTTCGCTGTTGGACCGAATGTCGAGCGACGTGGGCTCGTCGAGGAGCCCCACTTCGAGTTTGCGGCCGCCGCGCAGCGACCCAACCACGGCGTTGAGACCGCTGTTGCCGCCGCGCAGTGCGGTGATGCCCACGCCGGCCGCCGCGGCAAGCACCGCGACGACGACGAGGAATACAATCCAGGGGCGAATCTTGCGTGCGTGCCTGTTGCCGTGCTCAGTCATGGCTCCAGTATAGATAATCCGGCGCGCCCCGCTGCCCCACCCTGCGTACCAGGAGACAGGTATCCATGCAATCTGTCTCCTGGTACGCAGACGGGTCATTGCGCATCATCAGCTGCATCAACCGCATCAGCAACGCAAACATCTGCGTAAAAAGAGACAGGTCGCGCACATAAACGTCCCTTTTTATGCAGATTGAAGATTGCAGATTGCAAATCGAAGATCCGCTGCACGGATAGATCAAGCCTCCTGCGTAAAAAAGGGACGGATTTGCATGGGTATCTGTCTCTTTTTACGCAGCTGGATTCGCGTTGGATTCGCGCGCTAGATTTGCACGCCGGGCACGCCGGGTCACTTCGGGGTCTTGCGCGAACGCGGCTTCCTGCGGGCGCGCTGCGTGGCGCGCGCCTTGCGCTCGGCGGCGATCTCGAGGAACTCGCCGGCGCTCGGGCAGGTGGGCAGCAACGGGCAGGTCTCGCATTCGGGGCTGCGGCTCGTGCATATGTTGCGGCCGAAGATGATGAGCCGGTGCGACAGGTCGGTCCATTCGCTTTCGGGGAAGCAGCCGGTGATCTCCTGCTCGATGCGTTCGGGTGTCGTGTTCGCCTTCATCCAGTCATCGCGCCAATGCAGGCGCCCGGTCACACGGATCACATGGGTGTCTACGGGAAATCCGGGAACGTGGAATGCGTTGCCGAGCACGACGTTCGCGGTTTTGCGGCCCACGCCGGGCAGCGACGTGAGCTCCTCCATGGTCTGCGGCACTTCGCCGCCGAACCGTTCCACAATCTGCCGTGCCACGGCAATGATGTGTTCGGCCTTCACATGGTAGAAGCCAAGCGGGCGAATGATGCTCTCGACATCCTCCAAGCGGGCGTCGGCAAGGGCTTCGGCGGTGGGATAGGTATCGAAGAGCTCCGGTGTAATTGAATTGACGCGCTTGTCGGTGGTCTGCGCACTCAGAATCGTGGCGACCAGCAGTTCGAAGGGCGTGTGAAAATCCAGCTGGCACTTCACCGTCGGAATGAACTCGCACAGCGTCTCATATTGCCTGTGCATGCGCATGATGCGCGCTTTCCTGCTTTCACCGGCCATACCGCTCCCGCAATCCTCGGCTATCGGGGTCCATGCGAATTCGCACATCCCTAAGGGTAGGGTAACCGGAAGAACGGAATTATTCCTCTGCTGGGGTAGACGAGCCCATCTCGGCGGCTTCGCGGGCGGTGTTGTTTGCAGATTCCTCTTCAGGCGGGTCGAAGCGGTAGCCGACGTTGCGCACGGTGCCGATCAGATGCTCGTATTCGCCGCCGAGCTTCGCACGCAGGCGCCGCACATGCACATCGACAGTGCGCGTGCCGCCGTAGTAGTCGTAGCCCCACACCTCCTGCAGCAGCTGCGCTCGCGTGAACACGCGGCCGGGGTGCTGGACGAGGTATTTGAGCAGTTCAAATTCCTTATATGCCAAGTCGATGGGCACGCCGCGCAGATTCGCGGTATAGCCGTTCGTATCCACCACGAGATCGCCGGAGCGGATGAGGCCATCCTCATCCTCCGGGCCGGAATTCGCCGGCGCATTCGGCATCACGCTATACGTGGTCACGCGTTCAGTGACCAGTCGCAGACGCCCTTCAACCTCGGCCGGCGAGGCGGTGTTCACGATCACATCGCTCACCCCCCATTCGCCGTTGACTACGGTGAAGCCCCCCTCGGTGAGAATGAGCACGATCGGCGTCGACAGGCCCGAGGCGTGCAGCAGTCTGCACAGTGTTTTCGCGGAGGCCAGGTCGTCGCGGGCGTCGAGCAGCAGAATCGTGTTCTCGGGCATGCGCACCAGGCTCGAAGCGTCCATCGGCAGCACGCGCACACGGTGGGAGAGCAGGGTGAGCGACGGCAGCACGGTGGTTGGATCCGTGGAAAACGTCATCAAAGTCAAATCCGTCACGTTCCCGATCCTCTCCTGTGGGGTCCCATGCTTGTGTAACAGCGATGTGTGCATGGTGTGTGCAAGCACGTTTTGCTGTCAGTGTAGCGGAAGCGACGAAAAAAGCCTGCGACCATTTCGCGATGAGAAACCGAAAAGGGGACGTTGTGCCGGACGTGCGCCCATCGCAACGGCCGCCGGGCATGCGCGTTGCGTCGATTTGTGGGCGGAACGGCCCTATATTACACTGTTTCTTGGTGTGACCGCCTGCGTGGGTGTATGCGTGACGGTGGAGATATGAAGGTGAGAGATGAGTGAGACACAACATGTTGCCGACGCCCGCAATGCCGCGGCAGACGGCGAACTGACCGCGGATTCCGCCCTGACCGCGCAGATGGCCCCGGACTACCGCCCTGTGGCGCCGGTGGTTCCGTTCTCGCGATCCGTATGGTTGCAGATTGCACTCTACGTGGTGCTTGTCGCGCTCGCGTGCATTCCCGGCAGCAATGCCGTCTCATCGGTCACGTTCTCGCTGACCAGCTTTGTAGTGGGTGTCATGATCATGCTGTTCGCGTTCTTCACGCCATTGCGTGACGGCATTCCCGGCCGTGTCACCGGCGTGATTCTCGGTATGTTCGGTATGATCTTCGCCTCCACGCCCATGCTTGGCGAGTTCGTGTTCGGCTCGATGGGTTCGCCCTCCCGCCCGCAATTGGGTTCGCCGGGCGCGCTGGCGGTGTGCGCGTGGTTCGCCGGCGTGGGCGCATTGCTCATCGCGCTCGTGGTCGTCGCGTTCGGCAGGCAGATGGCTCGCCTCGACCGCAGCCACCTGATTGTGCAGTTGTCGCATATGGTGATGGACGGCGCATGCACGGTGCTGTGCAGCGGATGGTGCTTCCTGCCGATGCTCATGCAGGGCTTCGGCGAAAGCAAGGCAGAGAGTGCGAATGGCGAATTGTGGGTGTGGATTGCCGGTGTGGCGGCCATTGTGGCGTTCGCCGTCGGGCTCGGATTCATGGATCGCGTATGGTATCGCGATTCGCGGCCGCTCGAGGGTGCGCAGGCTCCCTGGGTGGGCTTCGCGCTGATGCCGGTGATGCTCACCGGTGGTCTGGTCGCGCTTGCCACGCTGGTCGTGCAGCTCACGCTCACGGTGTGAGGCTGATGCCGGCTGCAGATGTCCGGAATGAGAATGGGGCCGATCCGCCATGGATCGGCCCCATTCTCAATTCATGTGCGCGCCTGACGCCTATTCGCGGCACGGCGACGGCGTGCGCGCCAATGCAGTGTCAGAGCGTGATGTCTTCATTCTGCGACTTGGCGAGACGCTCCTTGGCCTCCTTGATTTCCTTCTCGGCGGTCTCGGCGTTGGCGAAGTAGTCTCCCGGCATGACTTCCTTGCCCGGCTCGAGTGCCTTGTACTGCTCGAAGAAGTGCTTGATCTCCGCCTTGTGGAACTTGGAGACATCGTCGATGTCCTTGATGTTGTCGTAGCGGACGTCGTCCGGCACACACAGCACCTTGTCGTCGCCGCCCTCTTCGTCGACCATGTGGTACAGGCCGACGGCGCGGCACTTGACCACGCAGCCCGGGAACACGGAGTCGGTGAGCATCACGAGCGCGTCGAGCGGGTCGCCGTCCTCGCCCAGCGTGCCGTCGATGTAGCCGTAGTCATCCGGGTAACCCATCGCCGTGAACAGCGTGCGGTCGAGGAACACGCGGCCGGAGGCCTGGTCCACTTCGTACTTGTTCTTGGAACCGCGTGGGATCTCCACGACGACATTGAAGGTTTCTGCCATGGTATTTCTCCTTTGCATGGACTTGTGCTAACGAACAACACAATACCCGCATATGCACACGAGGGCCGTTCGTCGCGAGTTGAATGCGGGAACGGCCCTCGTGTGCATATGCGGTGCGTGTCAGTCGAGGGGCTGCCCCTCGGTCTCCACATGGAACACATGTGCCACATCTGCCCATGGTGCCAGCGAGACGAAGTTGTCCCAGCTCCAGTCGTATTCCCGTCCGGTGAGCTGGTCCTTCACATGGTACGGGTGCTCGGTGGGCAGGCCGAGTGCCTTGGCATCGACGTGGATCGACGACTGCTGCTCGTTGTATGGGTCGAGATTGACTACGACGATGAGCGTGTCGGTGTGCCCGTCTTCGGTGAAGCGGCCTTCCGTCTGCCGTGCGAAGGCGATGATGTTCTCGTTGGCGGACGGCAGGATCGTCAGATTGTGGTAGCTCGTGGTGGCCGCGTGCTTCGAACGGATCTCGTTGAGCGACGTGAGCAGTTCGGAGATGCCGATTCTGTCTGCCGCAGACCAGTCGCGGACCTTGATCTCGAACTTCTCGTTCGACGACTGCTCCTCGGCATCGGCGCGCTGCTGGTTCTCGATGAGCTCGTAGCCGTTGTAGATGCCCCAGCTGGGGGAGCCGAGCGCCGCGAGCACGGCGCGGATGGCGTGGGCTGCCACGCCGCCGTCGCGCACATAGGCGGTGAGAATATCGGGGGTGGTGGGCCAGAACGTGTTGTGCTGGTAGTAGCCGCCCTTGCCGTTGGTCTCCTGCAGGAACTCCTCGAGCTGCGGCTTCGTGTTGCGCCACGGGAAATAGCAGTGCGACTGCGTGAAACCGGCATAGCTCAGGGCGCGCACCATGGCCGGGCGGGTGAAGGCCTCGGCGAGGAACAGCACCTCCGGGTGCTTCTTCGTCACGGCGGCGATCACGTCCTGCCAGAACCGCACCGGCTTGGTGTGCGGGTTGTCGACGCGGAAGATGGTCACACCTGCGTCGATCCACAGGTTCATGATGCGTTCGACCTCACGCTCGATGCCCTCGAGGTCATTGTCGAAGTCGATCGGATAGATGTCCTGGTACTTCTTCGGCGGGTTCTCGGCGTAGGCGATCGAGCCGTCCGGCTTGGTGCGGAACCAGTTCGGATGCTCCTCCACCCACGGGTGGTCCGGCGAGCACTGCAAGGCGAAGTCGAGCGCCACTTCGAGGTCCAGTTCGTGGGCGCGGCGGCAGAACGCCTTGAAGTCATCCATCGTGCCGAGCAGCGGATCGACGGTGTCGTGGCCGCCAAGTTCGCTGCCGATGCCGAACGGCGAGCCCGGGTCGTCCGGGCCCGCGTTGAGGGCACCGTCGGGGCCCTTGCGGTTCGTCACGCCGATCGGGAAGATCGGGGGCAGGTACACGATGTTGAAGCCCTCCGCCTTGGCGCGCTCCAGTCCGCTGACGGCCGTGTGGAAGTTGCCCTGCACCTTCTTGCCGTTGTCGTCGAGGTAGGCGCCCTCGGAACGCGGGAAGAACTGGTACCAGGCGCTGAAGCTCGACTTCGGGCGTTCCACGTGGAACACATGGTCGCCGCTTGAGGTGAGACCGTCGCGCAGTGGATTCGTCTCATGCAGCGCCTCGATGTCGGCGTTGTCGGCGAAGGTGAGCCGGCTTTTGGCGTCGAGCGACGTGTCCATCATCGATTTCGCTGCCTCGCGCAACGTCTTGCGCTGTTCGGCGTTGAGATTCGCGTCACGGGTGGAGGCCCAGCGGGTGAGCAGCTCGGATCCGCTGGTCAGGGTGTTCTCCACGTCGGAAAGCACATCCACCTTGATGCGGGCGTCATGCAGCCATGCCCCGTAGGTGTCTTCCCAGCCTTCGATGGCCACGCGCCAGTTGCCCAGCTGCTTCTTCACCTCTGCGAATTCGGCATCCCACGGGTTCAGCGTGGAATGCTCGCCAGCCTGCAGCTTCGCCGTGTACAGGTCGAGGCCTGCGTTTTCCACGGTCATCGGAACTCGTGCCATGATGCGTCCGCGCGGGTTCTTCAGCACGGCGGTCGCTCCGACCTTCGTGCGCCCTTCCATGAACACCTGGGCGGAAACGGTGAACTGCTCCCCGATCTCGACTCGGGCAGCGTAGACGTCGTCTTCAACGGACGGTTGGAAGTTCAGGATGTTGACGCGGCCGAACTGTCCCGGCTCCTTGACGGCGATCGGCATGGCCGGCGCCTCGGCCATGAAGGTGGCCTGCTTAGCCGCGCGTGGCTTGCGCGTGCGCGTCGTTTTCTTCGCCGCCGGTTTCTCGGTGGCCTCTGTTTCATTGTGTTGTGCTTCCATACCTGTCATTGTATGGAGTTTTTCGTGGCTGAGGTTACGAGCCTGCACAAACGGTGGAAATTCCTTACCAATAGTCCACATTGTGGATGCATTTCCGGTTGGAAGGCCGCAGACCGCTTCGTTCCCTCATGAATTCAATGCGGAATGGACAAAGTCCGTGCCGTTGTCGCATAGGCGTTGTGGATTGTGAATAGTGGCGCGGTTATCCACAATCGACTGAAACGCCGTCCTCCGTCCACAATGCCCCGTCGGGCTATGCACGCCGACCTGACTGTGTGAATCTGACAGCACATAATCTGCCAACACAATACGGGAAGGACGGTTGGAATGAACAGATCGGCAAGACATATGCGGGTTATGGTGGTGCGGCTGCTCGCCATGCTGGCGGCCGTATGCGCGATTGTCGGCATACGGGGTGCGACTCGTGCCAATGCGTACACAGGGGAGAAACTCACCGTGGCCAGCGCCTCGGATTACCAAAGCTACTTCGATGGCGGCCGAATCTATTTCTTCGGAATGATCGGATATGACGGCCAGCAGAGACGGTACTACTGCATGGATCAATCGCAGGAGACGAACTACACGCTCGGCGTCACCAAACCGATGCCGGACACGTTGGTGACGCGCCTGGTGGGCGAGATGCTCAACCGACACCAACGCGAACACAACGTCGACGATCTGCAGGCGGCGTTGGCGTTCATCGTGCACGATGCATTCGACACAAGCCAGGGAGATGCCGGTTGGCCGCATGCGAGAGGGATTCTCGAAAGCCAATACCCGAACATACTCGCCAAGGCCCGCGAGCTCTATGAGGAGGTGCGTCCGGTCGTGCCGCAGTCCATTGCGACCCGAGTCGAATACACCGACGGCAAACGCGCGGGAAACATCGTGCTCGAGATTCTCAACGACGAGGGCACGCCCACCACGAACACGGAATATTCGGTGAGTCTGGAGGGCGATGCCGTGTTCGCGAACGGTGCGAGAACGCGAATCGGGCGCACCAACGGCAAGATCCTCCGCTTCGCATGGAAGGCGAGCGGCGAAGGAGCTGTGCGCGTCCATGCGCAGATGCAGGTGCCGGCGGTGGAGATGGCCGTGAGCTCCCAGAACCTGTTGCGCGTGGCTACGGCCAAGACGGTGGAAGCGGCCGGGACGGCATTCGACACGGTCACCGTGTTCTCGCCGACGTTGGTCACCCAGACCACGCCGAAATCCACAGATCCCGGATCTGCGGTGACCGATGACGTGACCATGCGACTCGACGGTGACGACAACTACTGGCCTGCCGATTCCGCAGTGGAGGCGAGCGGGTGGTACTTCACCGGTCTGCGCGGGGAGAACTTGGACTCGGTCATACGCCCGGATTCCAGCGAGACCGCACAGGATTTCCTCGGCAGATTGAAACGGCTCGGATTCGGACCCGCCGCATACGGCAATGCGACGTTCACCCATGACGGGCAGCATAGGCAGGTGCAGGCCGTCAGCGAGGAGAACGGGACGGAGCCGTACCGGGCACATGACGGCGACGCCTACGGCACATGGGTGTGGGCGGTGGAACGGCAACAGCAACCATTGGCCGTGCAACAGGTGATGACGCATGATTGGGTGAGCGGGTTCATGGAGCCGTCGGAGACCAATGTGACCCGCACGCCTGTGCAGGTGCGGTCACAGGTCGGTGAACACAGTGCACACGTGGGTGCCATGCTGACCGACGTGATCGAAGTGAGCGGATTCCCCCATGACCACGGTGAGTTCGGAGGCAACGAACAGTACGGGCTGGCTGCCGACGAACCGTACGCCCAGGTAAGCGTATGGTGGGCGGGCGACGGCAATGGCGGTGACGACGAACCGTACCGGCCGCAAGGCGAGGCCGAGCCGGAGGAAGACGAACACCGCACGCTGATCGGCAGCTGGGACGTGCCCGCACGCAACGGCACTCTACGATTCGGTGGCGGTCAAGCCGATGCACATGGCGATGCGGTCACGGTGCAAGCCGCCCGTCCTGGGTGGTATGTGTTCGTCTGGAAATTCAAGGGTGACGCCCGTGCGATGCCGCAGCAGAGCGCCTACGGCGACAGCTGGGAGTGCGTCCGCGTGGTGCGTGAGAGCGTCCATGTCGAACCGGCTGCAGAGGGGATGCCTGCAGACGAGCGAAAAACCGCTGATCCCAGCGCTTCCCCAACGCAACGGGGAGTGCGAACAGACTCCGCCAAGAGCGTCACACGGCAGCCCGCACCTATTCGACTGGCGAGAACAGGCGTGAGCATGGGCGGCGTCGCCCTGATGGGCGCAGTGATTGTGACCGCCATCGCCATGCTACTGGTCGCGCATTGTCGACATGCGATGTCACTGCGACGGGAAGACGGTGAACACAACGCGGCGACCGCAGGCGCCGACGAACACATGGAAACAGGAAAGGAATAGGAGGAATCTCATGCGAAAGCACAATGGCGTGCGATTGGATGGCGGGCACAGCGCGCTCGCGGTATTGGCGAGGAGGGCGGCTTCGGCCTGCATGGCCGTGGCAACAGTGGTCGGTGTGGTGGGGGCGGCACCCGCGTGGGCCGAAGAATCCGCTGAATTCCCGCAAACCATGCATTTCGCCGTCTCTATGGCCAATATGAATTTGAGCGAGAACGATCTGCCGGCGTTCCGCTACGGTTTCTCCGGGTTCCAGGAGGCGAATCCGACCGTGCCAGTGTACACGAACAGCCAATTCGAAGAGGCGCAGGCGTACTTCCGCGGCAATGCCGCCTATTGCATGGACGTCGACAAAGGAGCCCCCGGCGACCATTGGGCAGACGCCCGGAATACGGTGACGGTGGCCGAACCGGTCACGGGGTACCACATGTTCAAATACACGACCCGGCCCAACACAGTGGAATACCACAAGGCAGGTGCTCCGCAGACCGGTGCCGTGGCATGGATCGCGGCGAAGGGGTACCCGAACGTGGAAAGTCAGAGCGTGTTCGCCAAGAACCTCGACGACGTCGACGCACGTTCTGTGACGCAGCTGGCAATATGGATCGCCTCCGGTCAGGTGCGTGTGGAAGGTGGAGAGGACTCATCGAAGGCCACGAAGGCGGTATCGGTGGCAAACCCGGGGCATCAGGTGGCCGGGGCCGGCTATTCGAGCGGAGGCCAGCAGAATTTCGCCCCCTACACCATGATTGGCCTGGCATGGCTTCTGGCGCAGCGTGCCCTCAATGCCGAGGATCGCGACGAATACGAGGCCGTGTTCTATGAGCCGGTCGGAACCGCAGGCGCCCTGCAACGCATGCTGTATGCGCGTAGGGTGCCGAAGAAAGCGCACCCGCGGACGGTGACGATGCGTAAGATCGCGACGAATGCGGCATACACCACCGCCAATGAGGCATACGATATGACCGGTGCCGAGTATGCATTGCGCCGGAATGGGACGCTGGTGCACACCTTCAGCACCGATGCCGAAGGCAGGGCGACCTCGAGCGCCGATGTGATGCCCGGCACCTATACGTTGCAGGAAATGCAGGCGCCACGAAGAGGCTACACGCTGAATTCCAAGGTCAAAACCGTGGAGATTGCCGAAGGCTCAGGTACGCAGACCATCACGATGGATGGCGACCATGCCGAATCGCCGCTGACCTCCATCGATGACCTTCACGTGCGCAAAGTCATAGCTAACGCCGGCTCGCCGGGCTCCCTCGAAGGTGATGTGGCGTCGTTGGAGGGGTGCGTTTTCGGGTGGAGTGGTTCGGCATGGTGTCCACCGATGCAGCCGCCCTTGAGGGCAAACACCCCCAAGCGAATGCCATATGGCGAACCGACTCCAATGGCGTTGCGCGGTTGCATGAGAAGCCGGATGAGGGCACATGGCCCTACACGGATTCAGCGGGCCGCACCATGTTTCCTCTGGGAACCGTACGCATTACCGAGCTCAACGCACCGCAAGGGCTGGTACGTGCCGCTTCGGCACAACACCCGGGCAGTGTGTTCACCCTCACCGACGGCGGTGACCACAAGGTGATGCGCACTACACTGAACCCGTGGAACAACGGCTCGGGCGGCAACGATGCGACCACGATCGCATTCCCGAACGAAACGGTCAAAGGCGGCGTTGAGGTGGTCAAGACCGATGATGACCTGCATGGTTCCCAGCCGCAGGGCGATGCCTCGCTTGACGGCACGGTGTATGAGATCGTCAACAAATCCATGGCGCCGGTTCATGTGAGCGGCAGGGAGATTCCCCGCGATGCCGTGGTGGCGACCATAGCCACCAAGACGGTGAAGGGGAACAGTGTGGCTGCAACGGAGGCGAGACTCCTGCCATACGGCACCTATCAGATTCGCGAACGCAGTGCTGCGGCCGGTTACCACCGGGCTGGGTTCGACAAGACCTTCCGGATTCGCGAAGACAACATGATCGTGCGGTACACGCTCGACGCCAATGGCGTCGACGCAAACCTGGCCACGATCCGCGGAGTGGGTGCGAATACCAACGATGTGCAGCGCGGTGGGCTCCAATTGCTCAAAGCTGATCGTGAGACGGGGTTGGCGACTCCATTGGGCGCGGCTTCGTTGAACGGCACGGGTTTCGAGGTGATCAACCGCAGTGCCAATGCGGTTGTCGTGAACAATCGCACCTATAAGCCCGGCGACGTGGTGCGAACATTGTCTGCCTCCTATGGAGACATAGTCGACTCCAATGGGAAGCCAACGGGGCGCAAGGGCATCGTGGCGAGAACCGACATAGACGAATTGCCCTACGGAACCTATGAGGTGCGTGAGACCGTTGCCTCGGCAGGGTATTTGCGCGATGCATCCGCGCGCGCATGGTCAAAGCGCTTCACCATAGGCCATGATGGGGGTGATGCGTCAACCGGAGCCTATGAGGCCAATGGCAACCCGCATCGGTATGCCTCATTGGCGCATGTGTCGGGTGCAGGTTCCGCGTCCAACCAAGTGCAGCGCGCGGATTTCCACTTCATCAAGAAAAGCGCCGACACCATGGAGCGCATGGGGCCGATTGCCTGGCGGATCACCTCGAAGACGACCGGCGAAAGCCATGTGATCGTCTCTGACGCGAACGGCGAGCTGCATACGAAATCATGCGACGGCAGGTTCAATGACTCCGGGACCGGCACCACCGGATGTCGACCGCACAGCAGGAACACGAACGCCAACGACCCGGACGCTGTGAACGCAAACGGGGCGGTTGGCAAGGATTCTCAAGGGAATCCGGTGGTGAAGGATGCGTCGAAACTCGATGCCGAGGCCGGCATATGGTTCACTGGCATCGGGCCGAGATCAGGAGGCCAGTCGGTGCAGTGGACCTCCGCGATCTCCTATGAGGTGACGCGCGATGGTGCGAAGCGTGCTGTACAGGTGAACGATGCATTGCGCGCATTGCCCTATGACGACTATGAACTCGTCGAACTCCCCACACCCGGCGCGAACGATGGGCATCGCATGCTTTCGGTGACCCTCACCGCCAAGGAATTCAGCAGGAACGGCGACGGTTCGTTGAACCCGGACGGCGACGGCGTGGACATGGACTACGGAACACTGGGCAATGTGGCGATGGGCATGACCACACGGCTTGCATACTTCGGTGCAGGTGCCGATGCCTTTGATGATGACGGTAATGCCGGTGACAAGCTCGCGCCTGCCATCGGAACGGTATCGGTGGTCGATTCGGCTGAATACTGGGGCGTGACGGCGGGAACGTACACCGATTCGGGCGAGCTCTACGTAATCGAGAACGGCAAGATTTCAGGCGAGGCTGTGGCGAAGGCCACGAAGCAGTTGAAGGTTGGCAATCCACATGGCGGCACTTCCAAGCTCACTTTCACCATTGACCATGCCGAACGACTTGCCGGCAAGACGGTGGTGGCGTTCCGCACGATTCGCAATGCCGACGGCACGTCGTTGCTGGAGCACCGCGACGCCGCCGATGCCGAGCAGCAACTGCGCTTCCCACAGATCCATACGAATGCTGAGGCCGACATCGACGACGAAGCCAATGCGAGCGCACAATCCGTGACGATCACCGACGCGGTGTCCTATGCGAATCTCGTTGCCGGGAAGCCCTACACGCTGAAGGCAACGCTCCACTACCGCACGTTCGACGACACGGCTGCGGTGAGTGACGGGGGAGTGGTGCACGACCGACACGGCAAGGAGGTGACCGTCGAGCTGCCATTCGCGCCAAGCCAATCCGACGGCACGGTTGACGTGACCTTCCTGTTCGAACCGCCCGAAGACCTTGCCGGCAAGACGGTAGTAGCCTTCGAAAGCCTGCAGCATAACGGCGTGGACTTCGCGGCTCACGCCGACATCGCCGATGAGCGGCAGGACGTGCGCTTCCCTGCCATCGCGACCTCGGCCTCGGATGCCTTTGACGGTGACTCGTTGCTGCCGATCACGAATGGCGTGGTGAAGGATGTGGTGGAGTACCGCAACCTCAGTCCAGGGCATGAGTACGAGTTGGTTTCGACCATTCATGCGAAGGTCGTGGGTGATGACGGCACCGTTTCCGACATGGGCGCGCTCACCGACGGTGACGGGAACACGCTGACGGCGACGACGACATTCACCCCCGGGCAGGCGGATGGCACCGTCAATGTGGAGTTCCCGTTGGACGTTGGGCATCTGCAACTGGAAGGCAAACGATGCGTGATGTTCGAGACCCTGCTGCGCGACCATACGATGCTCGCCGAGCACGCCGACATCAACGACGAGCATCAGGAGGTGCAGATCGCGAGCATAGGCACGCAGTTGACGACCGAAGGCGGCGCCCACGAATTGCAGGTGACTTCGGCGGTCTCGCAGGCGCAACTGGACGCACAGCTGGGAATGCAGGTGCGCGAAAGCGACGATGACGTATCACAGGTGGAAGTGGTGCTCACCGACACAGTGTCCTATGCCAATCTGCTGGCAGATATGCCGTATCGGATGGATGGCGAACTGCATCTGCGCGGTTTCGACAATGCCGGCCATGCCCGTGATGCCGGTGTGCTCAAAGACCATGCCGGCAATACGGTGGTTGCCTCTGCCGAATTCACGCCGAAACGTTCCAACGGCACGGTGAAGCTCGAATTCAGATTCACCGTGCCGAAACGGGATCTGCACAATGTCGTGTTGGTCGCCTACGAGCGACTGTACTCCAATCCGATGCAGGACGTGCAACAGCTAACGGCCGAGCATGCCGACATAACAGATGAGGGCCAGACCGTGCGCATCATCGATATCGGCACGCAGGCCCGCGACGCCCGGTCCGGTACGCATTCCGGAACGCTGGACTCCCGAATCTCACAGGTGGATACGGTCGCCTACACCGGATTGACCGTAGGCAAAGAATATGAGGTGCGGGGAGAACTGCACATACGAGATACCAATGGCGAGGATGGCGGTGTGCTCAGGAACAAGGACGGCCAGCCGGTGACTGCATTCGCCAGATTCACTGCAGCCAAGCCAACTGGGACCGCCGAGTTGAGGTTTGACGCCGAACTCGGCAACGTGCCGGGCGACGTGCAGACTGTGGCATTCGAACGGCTGATGGTTGAAGGAAAACAGGTGGCCATGCATGCCGACATCGACGATGCGGGGCAGACGGTGATCTATCCCAAGCCGCCGGAACCGCAGAAACCGCGGAACAACGCAGGTTCGGGCACGTCGGTCGCGGCGACAGGTGTCATAGCCGACGTGTTCCTTGCCTTTGCCGTCATCACCGGCGCGCTTGGCCTCATGGTGCTCACCGGATTGCTCATAGCACGCAGGAACCGGAATCTGTAGGTAGGCTCGCTGAATGACACCCTTTGTGGAGCCGACGGAATGCGTGAGTCGCAGAGTCCATTCGGCGTGGGCACCGGTTGGCGTTCGGTGCGCCGGGCTGAATTCGCGAACTGCGCATTCCGTTGTGCGCACGTCGGGCGCCTGCAAAAATGGAGACGAATCAGGCGCAGCACAGAGCAGAACGGAGGGGCGCAGGCATGACCAGCGAGCAATCGCCTCACAATGGCAATGCCGCCGGACCTTCTGAGCCCTTGACGCAGGAGGGAAACGGCCTGTCGGGACGCGTGAAGGGCAGTGCGTCACAGTTCGATTGGCGGGAATCATTCAAGCATTTGCTGTTCGCCGTGGTGTGTGGCGTGGCCGGAGGCTTCGGGTCGATTCTGCTCTGCCTGTTCGTCGATGCCATGCGTAGTGTCTTCGTGCGCAACACCTGGCTGATCTGGTTGCTGCCGGTGGCCGGATTGCTCGAGTTGCTCCTCTACAAGATGTTCCGCATCCCGCTGGGGGAGACCACCGAATCGGTGATCGCGCGCATGAGGCACGGTCGGCCGGTGCGAGGGTTGCTGGCACCCGGCATCTTCCTCACCACCGGCATGTCGATTCTGGCTGGCGGCTCCGTTGGCAAGGAGGCTGGAGCGCTTCAGATTGGAGCGAGTCTAGGTGCCACCATTGCCAAACCGTTTAAGTTGCACGATGTGCTGCGGGTTCAGGAAGGCGCATCCGAGGAGCGTAGCATGCACTCCTATGCCGCATCCATGGGCATGGCCGCCACCTTTTCGGCATTGTTCTTTGCCCCGCTCGGTTCCTGCATGCTGGTATTGGAACTCATGCGCTTCAGTGAGTTGAGGTATGTGGCGTCGATGCTCGTCGGTTGCTTCGTCGCCTACTTCATTGCACACCATTTCGGCATTGGCGATGTGATTCGCACGGTGCCGATTCCCGAATTCACCTGGCGTGCCGTGGGCAGCTGCCTTGTCATAGGCATCGCCTGTGCGGTGGGCGGCTCCATCTTCGCGCTGTGCATCCGCCTGTTGCAGAACACGACGATGCAGATTGTGCGCAACTACTACCTGTGGGTGGTTGTCGGCGGTCTGATCATGGCCACGTTGGTCTCCGTGTTCGGTTGGTGGAGGCTCACCGGTTCGGGCGGCGAAATGCTCAACCACATGCTTGCACAGCCCAATGTGTCGTGGGATTTCGCGATCAAGGGGTTGCTCACCTTCATCTGCCTCGGTTTCTGGTTCAAGGGCGGTGAGATCATGCCGTCGTTGTGCATAGGTGGTCTGCTGGGAGGCGCGTGTTTCGCCATGACCGGCTCGAGCCCGCAGATGGGTGTGGCGGTTGGCGCTTTGTGTTTCCTGGCGGCATTCAACCGCTGTCCCGTGAGTGCGTTCCTGTTGGGATGCGAGATTTTCGGGTGGGACATGGCACCGTTCCTGGCCGTGGGTGTGACGGTTTCGTTCATGTTCGGCTATCCGGCGGGCATGTACGGGGCGAGCATCGATCTGCTCATGACCTCCGGCTGGCGCAAGTTCGTATTGCGACAGCATAGGCGTGCCATGGAGAATGCCGCCAATCACGATCCCGATCTGTTCGATTATGTGTTGAGCGCCACCACCGCGTTCAAGAAGGCCACCGATCGCACACGGGTGTTCGCCGATCCTTGGATCGCCGAACATCAGCGCGAACATGAGGAACACATGCAGGAGCGTATGGAACGTGAGGAGGAGCGGCATGCGGATGTGCGCAAGGCGCAGCACGCGCCTGCGAAGCCGCATCATCCTGAGGCACCGACGCGCCCTGCGCAGTCTGCAAATGCAAACGGCACGCAAGAGCGGGAGCCGAAGACGAAGTAGTCGGTTCGAGTTCCGTGTGTGCCATACGTTGTCTGCAGGTTTGTCAATAGGCAATTCACGGACGTCTGTCAAATGTAATCCGAGCAATTGCCGCGACAAGCGTAAAGCTCAAATAAATGTACGCTGAGCGCTTTTCTGCCGAGACGGCACGAAAAAGCCGTCTTAGTATCGAGGTGAATAACCATACTAGGAGGATGTTTGCAATGGTTGATGTAACTGCAACTGCTACAAGCTCGGACCAGAATCTCACGGATTCTCCCCACTACCTCGCCGAGACGCTCATCAAGAACGGTGTCAAGCATATGTACGGCGTCGTCGGAATCCCGGTCACTGATTTCGCACGTATCGCACAGGGCATGGGCATCCGCTTCATCGGCATGCGCCATGAGGAGGACGCGGTGAACGCTGCCGCTGCCGAAGGATTCCTCACCGGTCGCCCAGCTGTGGCACTCACCGTTTCCGCGCCGGGCTTCCTCAACGGTCTGGCACCGCTGCTTGAAGCCACCACGAACGGCTTCCCGGTCATCATGATCGGCGGCTCGTCCACCCGCCATGTCGTCGACATGCACGAAGGCGAATACGAAGGCCTCGACCAAATGAACTATGCGAAGCAGTTCTGCAAGGAATCGTTCCGCATCGACAAGATCGAAGACATTCCGCTTGCTGTGGCCCGCGCCATGCACATCGCATGCTCCGGCCGTCCGGGCGGTGTCTACATCGATTTCCCGGATGACGCCGTCGCGCAGACGCTTGACAAGGATGTTGCCGAGTCGCAGCTGTGGGTTGCGAACCAGCCGGCTCCGGCGATGCCGCCGGCGCAGTCCTCTGTGGATGAAGCGCTCAAGCTGCTCTCCGAGGCCAAGAACCCTCTCATGCTTGTGGGCAAGGGTGCGGCGCTGGCCCAGGCTGAGGACGAGCTGCGTGAATTCGTCGAGAAGACCGACATGCCATTCCAGCCGATGTCAATGGCCAAGGGCGTCATTCCGGACGACGACCCGCACTGCACGGCGAGCTGCCGCGGCCTCGCGCTGCGCACCGCCGACGTCGTGCTGCTTGTCGGCGCTCGTCTGAACTGGATGCTCAATTTCGGCGAGGGCAAGGAATGGAACCCGAACGTCAAGTTCATCCAGATCGACATCGACCCGAACGAGATCGAGAACGCCCGTTCCATCGCATGCCCGGTGGTCGGCGACATCAAGTCTGCCATGCAGATGATCAATGCCGGTCTCGAGAAGACACCAGTGAAGGCTTCTGCTCAGTGGCTCGACATGCTCAAGGCCGACGCTGAGAAGAACGATGCCAAGTTCGCCGCCCGCCTGAACTCGAACACCGTGCCGATGGGTCACTACGACGCACTCGGCGCCATCAAGAAGGTGTACGATCAGCACAAGGACATGATTCTGACCAACGAGGGTGCGAACACGCTCGACGATTGCCGTAACATCATCGACATCTACCAGCCGCGCCATCGTCTCGACTGCGGCACCTGGGGCGTCATGGGTTGTGCGGTCGGCTATTCGATCGGCGCCGCAGTGGCCACCGGCAAGCCTGTTCTGTACGTCGGCGGTGATTCCGGCTTCGGCTTCGATGGCATGGAAGTCGAGGTCGCTTGCCGCTACAATCTGCCGATCACCTTCGTCGTGCTCAACAACGGTGGTATCTACCGCGGTGATTTCGAGAATCTTGGCGACGACGGCGACCCGTCGCCGCTGACGCTGAGCTACGACGCCCACTACGAGCGCATGATCGAGGCGTTCGGTGGCAACGGCTATTACGCGACCACCCCTGCGGAGGTCGAGCAGATGGTCAGCGAGGCCGTCGCCTCCGGCAAGCCAAGCCTCGTGCACGTGCAGCTCGCCGATTATGCGGGCAAGGAGTCCGGGCACATCTCCAATCTGAACCCGAAGCCCGTCGTCGGTCCGCTTGCCACCTCGGAAATGACCAAGAACCCCTACCTCAAGGGCGCTCACATGTGATTCGCCCCGGTGCCCCGGAGTGCCGCGGCGTGGTGTGGCGGCAAGTCATCCGCGCCGCGGCACCGGTGCTCCCGCCCACTCCACCAGAAGACAAGAGAAGACAAATGACAAAGATATTGATAGACGACATCATCCCTATCATCGTCATCATGGCGTTGGGTTATGTCTGCGGCAAATTCAGCTATTTCGACGACGACCAGCGTCAGGGCCTCAACAAGCTCGTGCTGAATATCGCCCTCCCCTCCGCGCTGTTCATCTCGATCGTCAAGGCGACCCGTGAGATGCTCGCACAGGATGCGGTGCTCACCATACTCGGCTTCGTCGGCATCATCGTGATGTTCATGCTGAGCTACTACCTGTGCCGTCTCATGTTCCACCACTCGATCCAGGAAGCGGCAGTGTGTGCATTGATCGCCGGCTCGCCGACCATCGGCTTCCTCGGCTTCGCGGTGCTCGATCCGATCTACGGCGATACCGTGAGCACCAACCTCGTCATCGCAATCATCTCGATCGTCGTCAACGCCGTCACGATCCCAATCGGCATGTACCTGATCAACCTCGGCCAGAGCAAGGATCGCGAGCGCCTGTCGAAGGCCGCCGTCACGAACTCGAAGGGTCAGGTCAGCATCGCCAATCCGAAGGACGATGTCGCCGTCGACCCGAACAAAGATGCAAAGACCGACAAGACGGCAGAGGTGATGATTTCCAAGTCGTCGAACATGGGCAAGAAGAAGAACCAGAACCTCGAAGCGCTCATCAACGCTCTCAAGCAGCCTGTATGCTGGGCTCCGCTGCTCGCCATCGTGCTCGTGCTCATCGGCGTGCGCGTGCCGTCCGGCTTCGCTCCCACCTTCGACCTGATCGCCAAGGCGAACTCCGGTGTCGCCGTGCTGGCCGCCGGTCTCGCGCTCTCCACTGTGAAGTTCTCGCTGGGCTGGGAGACGATCTGGAACACGTTCTACCGCCTGATCGTCACCCCTGCGGCATTCCTCGGCGTCGGCCTGCTGCTGGGCATGGGCAGCAATGTGAACAAGCTCTCCATGCTCGTCATGGCAGTCGCTCTGCCGCCTGCATTCTCCGGCATCATCATCTCGAGCCGTTACAACATCTACGTCAAGGAAGGCGCGTCGACCACCGCGGTCTCCACGGTTGCGTTCGCCGTCACCTGCCTGCTGTGGATCTGGCTCGTGCCGCTGTGCTGCCACTGATTCAGCCCTATATATATAAATCCCTATATATATAAATAAGGAACCCCGACCATGTATGTGGCCGGGGTTCCTTGCATTGGTGGCCCGGTTCCGGCACCATCTTCTCCTGCGTAATTGGGGACATGCGCTTCGCTTGCGTAATTGGAGACATTTTGTATGCCTGATCTGTCTCTTTTTACGCAGAAGAGAGAGTTGGGCGTCGCTACTCTCTGCGTAATTTGGGACATTTTGTGTGCCCAAGCTGTCTCCTTTTACGCAGTTGTAGGCTGCATTGTCAGTCTCCTGCGTAATCGGGGACATAAGGCTCCGTTTATCTGTCTCTTTTTACGCGGATGGAATCTGAGGATATGGGCTTTTAGACTGCTTGCCTGCGTAATTGGAGACATCAAGCGTCCCCATCTGTCTCCTTTTACGCAGAGGAGAGCCGGACGGTAGTCGTTGTCCACTGCGTAATTGGGGATGTCTGTACGCTACGCGCGAGGTACGTGAGCCTGTTTGAGTTTTTCGGCGCAACGACTCGCCGTTGAGCACATCACTGAAGGTGAACCGTGCAATCACATCCACGCCGGCACGGCGCAAAGCGGCCTCGCGTTCGCGTTCTGCGTCGATGACCTCGCTCACCGATCTTCCGCGCGTCATGGATGGGTCTGTGTATTTCTGCTCGCCATCCAGCTCGCCGACAATGATGAGGCCGTCTTCGGTCTCCCAATAATAATCTGTGCGATATATGCGTCTGGTGAGCGGGTCGACGATCTCCACCTGTTGGCGAGGTCTCGCGAAACCCAAGCGGAAGGTTATCACAGCGTGCGTGTACGCCTCCCCGCCGTTCTCGCTTGCAATGGTCGTATATGGCCAGCATGGCGCGGAGCAGATTGACATTGTCGTTCGGCAGACTGCATGCCGCGAGCAGGTCTTCCTCGCTGACACCGGCGCGTAGGCACGAGTCGAGCACCGTAATCGCGCAGCAATCCTCCATCGTGTTCACGCCATCTACGGCGGTGCGCGTCAGCGATGTCACAGGAACGCCGTTCACGAAGTCCCACTCCGCATTCGGATTATGTATACGCTGCAATTGCGCGCAGTCGTTGTGATGCGGCTTCGAAGGGCTCGCAATGTGGATTTTACTGCCAAGCGCCATGTACGGAATCTGCAGGTCATGGATGCACGCTGCTGTCGACCCCGCGAAAACCCACTGTTTGTGCAGCAGATGCAATGCGCGTACGAGATGCATCTTTCGTTCGAATGGATTCAGCTGCGCCAGATACTGCGGATGCATGTACAAGCCCGGGTAGAGGCGCGTGAGGGCGCCTGCCGAACACCGCCGGGTGAGCAGGCGCTTCTCGCGCGGATTCCGCGGCAGAATGCAACGTTGTTCGGTGCACGCCTGAGCATCGATTGTTGCCAAAGCTTTGCTACATTTCATATTTCGACGCTATGGGGCGTTGAATGCAGATACAAGCTCGACGGAGTCATGTGGGTAACTTCGCGGTTATCCACATCAAAACCGACAGGTTATTCTCCTCTGTCGCAGCCTCCCTCTGCGTAATTGGGGACGTGTGGCGTTCTCCACCTGTCTCTTTTTACGCAGATGCAGAGCGCGGATGCGGAGCTTGGGTGAACTGCACCCCGATTGTGGGATTGGTGGAATTCAGATTCGATGGTCGGAGGTGTGGTTCGTTTGATGGGAGTGGATCGAAGGAGGCGGCATGGCGATGACGTGCGTCGCCGGGCCGTGGCGCTGATCGGGGCGGGGGTGTCGGTCAGGCACCATATAGCCAGCATCGCGCCGTTGGAGCGCTGGTGCCGCGAGTACCGTGCGGGGGGGGGCGCCGAGGCGCTGCGGCCCCGGGCCAAGGGCCGGCCCCGGGGTTCATCCAACGGGCCGGCGCCGGCTGCCACGCGCGAGCAGGAGCTGGCCGAGCAGCTCGCGTTCCTGGAGGCGAAGGTCGCCTACCTGGAAAAATTGCATGCCCTGCAGGTGTCGAGGTCACGAGGCGCGACAAGGCCGCGCTCGCGAAACGGCTTGCAGGGCAAGGGCACCGGCTGGCGCATCTGCTGGCCGTGTCGGGGCTTGCCCGGTCGACGTACTACCGGCTGCTCTCGCGTCCGGCGCACGTGACCGGCCCGACCTCGAGCCGTTGGTCAGGAGGGTGTGGGAGCGCACTCCCAACGGGTGCGGGCACCGGTAGGTGCGCATGTGCCTGGTGCATGAGTTCGGCCAGAGGGTGTCGGCCAAGAGCGTGCTCAGGGTCATGCGCCGCATGGGCCTTCGATGCGTCATACGCCGTCCCAACTCATGGAGCCGCTACAACTCGTACCGGGGCGAGAGCGGCGCCCCGGTACGAGTTGTAGCGGCGCGACTTCGCCGCTGCGGCCCCGTTCATGAAACTGGGCACCGACGTGACCGAGTTCAAGGTCGCCAGCTCTGGCCCCCGTCTACGACATGGCCAGCAAGGAAATCGTCGCCTGGGACACGTCCGCAGGACCGGACCTGGGCCAGCAGAGGCGGATGCTCGCCCGGCTCGCCGACCGCCTGCCCCGGGACGCCCGGCCCGTCCTGCACTCCGACATGGGATGGCAGTACCAGCACCGCTGGTGGCGCGGGGAACTCGAACGGCTCGGCATACGCCGATCCATGAGCCGCAAGGGCAACTGCCTGGACAACGCCGCCACCGAGCAGGTGTTCGGCCATCTCAAGGACGAGTTCTACCGCGGGCACAGCTTCGATTCGTACGAACAGTTCGAAGCCGAGCTCAACGCCTACATCGTGCACTGGAACACCCAACGACGCCAGGAACGACTCGGCGGACACACCCCGGCGGAATACCGGGACATGTTCCTCACGGTCCAAGCGAAAGGACTATCCTAATAAACAACGTCCAACAAACGGGGCGCAGTTCACAATGGTGGGCGCCCCTTCGCATACACATCATGATCGCGGACGAGCGATCATAGCAGCGCAATCAGGCCTGTGCCGGAGCGGCGGTGAGGTCTGCCTTGACGCCATCGTTCGAGCCGATGACGCCCTTGGTCGCCAGATCGGCGATCTGCTCGTCGGTGTAGCCGAGGGACTTGAGAATCTCCTCGTTGTTCTCGCCGAGCTTCGGTGCGCGCTGGTAGTCCGGCGCGTAGTTGCTCATCGTGAACGGAAGGCCGATCGTCTTGAACTTGCCGCGGGCGTCGCCCTGGTCGATCGTGATCAGCGTGCCGTCCTCGTTGAGATCCGGATCGTTCTCGAGTTCGTTCCAGTCGAGCACCGGGCCCACCGGAACGCCCTTGGCACCGAGTTCCTTGGTGAGCGTGTACTTGTCGTACTGCATCGTGTATTCCTCGACGCGCTTGTACACTTCCTGCTTGTGCTCATCGCGGGCGTTCGCGGTGTTGAATCGCGGATCGGTGAGCCAATCCTGGAAGCCCATGGCGTTGCAGAACTCTTCGAAGCCCTTCTGGGACTGCTGAATGACGATGTACACGTAAGCGTTCGGATCGGTCTCCCAGCCCTTGGCGCGATAGCACCAGCCGAGCACGAGGCCGCCCTCGGCATTGGCCGCGCGCGGAATCGCCTTGCCGAACTTGTAGCCCGGGTAGCAGTCGTAGTAGGAAAGCTGGTGCAGGTGATCGAGAATCAGCTGATCACGCAGCTTGATGCGGCACAGGTTGAGCACTGCATTCTGCATGGACTGGTACACGAATACGCCTTCGCCGGTGCGCTCGCGCTGCAGCAGTGCGGTGAGGATGGCGATCGTCAGGTGCATGCCGGTGTTCGAATCGCCGAGGGCTGCGCCGGACTGGGTCGGCACGTTCTCGTCGCCTTCCCACCAACCGGTGGTCGAGGCGGCACCGCCTGCGCACTGGGCGACAGGCTCGAAGGCCTTGACATGCTCGAAGCGGCTGCCCTGGTTGAAGCCCTTCAGGGAGGCCATGATGCACTTCGGGTTGATCTTGTGGACCTCGTCCCAGCCGAAGCCGAGCTTCTCCACATCGCCCGGGCCGATGTTCTCCACGAACACGTCCGCGTCCTTGAGCAGGTCGGTGAGGATCTTCTTGCCTTCCGGGTCCTTCATGTCGAGCGTGATCGACTTTTTGTTGGCGTTGAGCTGCAGGAAGTACAGCGAGTACGACCCATCGACGTCGTTCATCTCGTTACGGGTCGGGTCGCCGCCATGCACCTTCTCGAGCTTGATGACCTCGGCGCCCAGCCATGCGAGAATCTGGGTGCACGAAGGGCCGGACTGAACCTGCGTCCAGTCGATTACCTTGATGCCTGCCAGTGGGGCAGTGCTTTTGTCAGCCATACATGACCTCCTTGTAGTCAGTTGCATTCAATATATGCACGAAACGTTGTTATTGAGACTTGTTTCAGCTACTAGGGGCAAGTTCCAGCCCGTGGAGGAAGGGTCTTTCCCGAGAATAGTTTTCGGTGTATGGGTCGCTTCTCACTTCATGTGCGCGGTCCTGTGTTTTCCCGTGTTTTGTTGGCCATTGAGGTTGTTTGTTCACAAAATGACCGCCGTAAGCGCTTACTCGCTGGCCATTTTGTGCTGACGATACCAAATTGGCCGATGAAAGCAGATTGTTCCCGCGTTTTCCTGGTCTGCACCATCGTCCGTTGGCTGTTCCGTGCTGTGTGTCAGAAAGTGGCCGCTGAATCGTGCTCGCCAGTGGCTGTATTTCGCTGGCGTTCCCAATCTGGCCAATGAAACGGGGAGTATGTACGGTGCCGTAGATCCGATTGGTGCGCGGAGTCGGTTTCGCGCTGGAAAAGCAAGAGGGCTAGGAATTCGATTCCTAGCCCTCAGTGGTAGCGGGGCATGGATTTGAACCATGGACCTCTGGGTTATGAGCCCAGCGAGCTACCGAGCTGCTCCACCCCGCGTCGGCTGTTTCAAACAGCAAAAGATAATATTACTCAGATTCGAGAGCAGGTCAAGTCGGCGTGTCGTTTCCCGTGTGTTGGGATGGGCGACCGCTCTGTTCTTATATATGAACATAATGGGAACATGCCTATCAAGATTCCCGGCGGACTGCCCGCCCGCGCCATTCTCGACTCCGAACGCATCTTCGCGCTCGAGAAGCCGGAGGCGGAGCGCCAGCGTGTGCGTCCGCTCAAAATGGTGATTCTCAACCTCATGCCGAAGAAGATCGAGACGGAGACGCAGCTGTTGCGCCTCATCTCGAAGTCGCCGTTGCAGGTCGAGATCGACTTCATGAAGACCTCCACGCATGAGTCGAAGCATGTGAGCGCGGACCACTTGGTGAAGTTCTATGAACCGCTTGAGGCATACGAGGGCAATTGCTACGACGGTCTGATCGTGACGGGCGCCCCCGTCGAGCATCTGCGGTTCGAGGACGTCGATTATTGGGATGAGTTCAAGCGCGTGCTCGATTGGGCCTCCACGCATGTGTTCTCCACGATGTACATGTGCTGGGGCGCCATGGCGGCGCTCTACCAGCGCTACGGCGTGCACAAGATGGATCTCGACGAGAAGCTGTTCGGCGTGTTCCCGCAATTCCTGCAGGATGAGTACTGCTTCCTCACGAACGGCTTCGATGAGATCGCGCTGCAGCCGCATTCCCGATTGGCCGGGGTGAACGAGGCCGACATCGCCGCGAATCCGGAGCTGCAGGTGCTCACTTGGGGGCCGCAGGCCGGTCCCGGGCTGATCGCCACGCGGGATTTTTCGGAGGTCTTCGCACTCGGGCACTGGGAGTACGGCAAGTACACGCTGGCGGAGGAATACCGGCGCGATATGGCGAAGGGCATGAGCAATGTACCATTCCCGCAGAACTATTTCCCGAACGACGACCCTGCCTTGGCCCCACTGTTCTCCTGGCGCGCGCATGCGAACCTGTTGTGGCGCAACTGGCTCAACTGGGTATACCAGACAACCCCGTACGATCTGTCCGAGGTTCCGCAGCTGCGTGCCGAACGCAGACTCGGCACCGACCGTTCGATTCGACACGCCCCATGCTCGCCGCGCGATGACCAGTTCCTACCGTTCGACACGTCGGGTTACGGCCTCAAATAAGGCACGCCGTCCCTTGCCGCCCACCGCCGAACTGGTGTTGACACGGGGCGGTGTCGGTGCCGTGTCGCTATGTCCACTATCGGGCTAATAATCGCTGTTCAGTTGTCCGGTGGCCTGCCGGGCGACCGGCGAGAACTGTTCGTTGAGCGTAAGCAACGGTGACCGTAGCGTATGCGAAGTAAGGTATGCAGTAGATTGCCGTGGGCAATGCCGTGCGGGTGTAACAGACTTGTCACAATCGCCGCGGCGCCAAGGCATAGACTTGCAGCAGAGAGACAATCAGGAGGCATGAATGGTTGATGTATTCAGCGCAGGCGCACTGACGCTTGCAGAGTCATCGATGGAAATGCCGAGCATCGACGACTTCCTCCCCCCGGAGATCCTGTTCCAAGGGACGCCGTTCGCAATCAACCGCATCATCTTCGTGCGTATTCTGGCCACGATCATCATGCTGCTGGTGCTGGGAATCACCGCTGCGCGTGCCAAGTTGGTGCCTGGCCGCTGGCAGGGTGCCGTCGAATGGCTCATCGAGTTCATCAAGAAAGACATCGTGTACCAGGTGATGGGCGAGGTGCGTGGCAAGCGCTACGTGCCCATGATCACCACCGTGTTCCTCACGCTGCTGGTGTTCAATCTGTGCGGTGAGATTCCTGGCATGAACATCGCGGCGAGCGCCACGATCACGCTGCCGCTCGTCTTCGCCATGTGGTGCTTCGCCCAGTATTGGATTGCGGGCATTCGCGAGAAGGGACTCGGCCACTTCCTGCGCGACGAGCTGTTCCCGAAGGGCGTGCCGTGGCCGATTTACATTCTGCTGTCGCCGATCCAGCTGCTCGAGCTGTTGATCATCCGCCCGTTCTCGCTGACGATCCGACTTTTCGCGAACATGGTGTCGGGCCATCTCATTCTTGCGCTGTGCCTGTCGGCCACGCAGTACTTCCTCATTGACGTGGTGAACAAGTTCATGATGCCCTTCGGCGTCGTGACCTTTGCCGCCGGCATGTTCATGTACCTGTTCGAGGTGCTGGTGAGCTGCCTGCAGGCTTACATCTTCGCGATTCTCACCACCGCGTACATCAATATGAGCTACCCGGAGATCGACTGACCACCGGCAAATAACTGTTGCTGAAAAGCAATGACCAGAAAGGAAACAACAATGGATATCGTTACCCTCGCTGAGGTTGCCGGCAACCTGAACGTCGTCGGCTACGGTCTTGCAGCCATTGGTCCTGGCATCGGTCTGGGCATCCTGATCGGTAAGACGATCGAGAGCACCGCCCGCCAGCCTGAACTTGGCGGTCGTCTGCAGACCCTGATGTTCCTCGGTTTGGCATTCGTCGAGGTCCTCGCACTCCTCGGCTTCGTCGCTGCATTCATCTTCCAGTGATCGAGTCAGACTAATCCGAAGCACATCATACGAGGACAAGAAAGGAGGAGGACGTGACCATTGCTGCTAACGGCGTGGACCTGTTTCTGCCGGAAACATACGACATCGTCTGGTCGCTGATCATTCTGATCATTGTGGCTCTGTTCTTCTATAAGTTCTTCCTGCCGAAGTTCCAGTCTGTTTTCGATGAGCGCACCGCAAAAATCGAGGGCGGCCTCGCCAAGGCGGAGCAAGCCCAGAAAGATGCCGAAGAGGCCAAGAAGAAGTACCAGGCTCAGTTGAGCACCGCTCGCGTCGAGGCTTCGAAGATTCGCGACGACGCTCGCGCAGAGGCTTCGCATATCATCGCGGACGCCCGTTCGCGTGCCGAGACCGAGGCCGCGCAGATCACCGCGAATGCCGAACGCTCGCTGGAATCCCAGCAGCAGAAGGCCATGGTGAATCTGAAGGGTGAGGTCGGTTCTCTGGCCACCTCGCTCGCTTCCAAGATTCTCGGCTCCGAGCTTCAGGATTCTGCTGTGCAGACGCAGATGATTGACCAGATGCTCGCCGACATGGAAAACGACGAAAGCAAGAAGTAGTGCTACGTCACCCACGTGCGCTTGGCGTACGTATGAGTGAAGAAAGGGAGGTGACCGATGCAAGGAGAGGCGTCACGCTTGGCGGATCGCGAATCGCGCGATTCCTTTGCCGCCAAGCTGCGTGAGTCGGGCAACGATGCATGGGAGATCGGCAATGAGCTGTTCACCATCACATACGTGTTCGACCACAATCCCCGCATTCCGCGTGCGCTCACTGATCCTGGCCGACCCACGGAAGACAAGGTGGCGCTGCTCAACAATCTGCTTGGCAAGCAGGCGTTGCCGCTGACGATGGAGATTCTCACCGATCTCGTCAGCCGCAGCTGGAGCCGTGCCCGAGACATCGACAACGCGATCGAGGATTTCGCCGTGGATGCCATGATGTATCAGGCCGACGATGAGAAGAAGACCCTCGAGGTCTCCATCCAGCTGGCGCAGCTCCAGTCCGCGCTGCTCAACCTGCCGGTCGTTCGTGCCGATCTGTCCGACGATCAGGGTCCCCTGAACGTCCGCTACGAACTGCTGCACTCGCTCATCGATGGTGCGGATTTCGACCGCATCACCGTGCGCTTGGCAGAGCATTGCACACGCAACCCGCGTAACCGCCGTTACCTGGAGTCGGTGCAGTGGCTCATCAACAAGTTCTCGCGCCACATGGGCGAATCGATGGTCACCGTCACCACGGCGACCCCGCTCTCGGACGAGCAGGTTGACAAGCTGGTGCGGATCTACTCGAAGAAGACCGGGCACCCGGTCCATATTCACTCGGTGGTCGATCCCACCGTCATGGGCGGCATGCGAGTCCAGGTCGGCGATGAGGTCACCGACAACACGGTTGTCGCACAGCTGGAGAACCTCAAGCGCAAGGTGAAAGCCGGAGTGGGCGAGTAGGCTGCACGTGGCCGGCCCGCAAGGCTGGCCGATGGAATGTATACACAAACATAAGGAGTGATCATGGCAGAATTGACCATTGATCCCGCCACGATACGTAAGGCGCTCGATGATTTCGTCGAAGCCTATACGCCATCGGAGACGCCGACCCAGGAAGTGGGCCATGTGGCGACTGCCGGTGACGGTATCGCGCATGTGACGGGACTGCCTGGTTGCATGGCCAACGAACTGCTGACCTTCGAGGATGGCACCCTTGGTCTGGCCTTCAACCTTGACGCTCGCGAGATCGGCGTGGTTATTCTCGGCGATTTCGTAGGCATTGAGGAAGGTCAGGAAGTTCGCCGTACCGGCGAGGTGCTGTCCGTGCCGGTCGGCGACGGGTTCCTTGGCCGTGTGGTCGACCCGCTGGGCCGGCCCATCGACGGCCTGGGCGAGATCAAGAGCGAGGGAAGGCGCATTCTCGAGGCCCAGGCCCCGGACGTCATGCACCGTCACCCGGTCGACCAGCCAATGTCCACCGGTCTCAAGGCAATCGACGCAATGACCCCTATCGGCCGCGGCCAGCGCCAGCTCATCATCGGCGATCGCCAGACGGGCAAGACGGCAATCGCGATCGATACGATCATCAACCAGAAGAAGAACTGGGAGTCGGGCGACCCGAAGAAGCAGGTGCGTTGCATCTACGTGGCCATCGGCCAGAAGGGTTCCACCATCGCCTCGGTGAAGCAGAGCCTGGAAGAGGCCGGCGCCATGGAGTACACGACAATCGTCGCCTCCCCGGCCTCCGATTCCGCGGGCTTCAAGTACATCGCGCCATACACCGGCTCGGCCATCGGCCAGCACTGGATGTACAACGGCAAGGATGTGCTCATTGTATTCGACGATCTGTCGAAGCAGGCCGAAGCCTACCGTTCGATCTCGCTGCTGCTGCGTCGTCCGCCGGGGCGTGAAGCGTACCCTGGCGACGTCTTCTACCTGCACTCGCGCCTGCTGGAGCGTTGTGCACGTGTGTCCGACGATCTGGGTGGCGGTTCCATGACCGGCCTGCCGATTGTCGAGACCAAGGCAAACGACGTCTCCGCATACATTCCGACCAACGTGATCTCCATCACCGACGGCCAGATCTTCCTGCAGTCCGACCTGTTCAACGCAGGCCAGCGCCCTGCCGTTGACGTCGGCATCTCGGTGTCCCGAGTCGGTGGTGCTGCACAGACGAAGGCATTGAAGAAGGTCTCCGGCACGCTGAAGATCTCGCTCGCCCGCTACCGTTCGCTGGAATCCTTCGCCATGTTCGCCTCCGATTTGGATGCGGCCTCGAAGGCACAGCTCAACCGTGGTGCGCGCCTGACCGAGCTGCTCAAGCAGCCGCAGTTCTCGCCGTACTCAATGGAGCAGGAAGTCGTCTCGGTGTGGGCCGGCACGCACGGCAAGTTCGACGATCTCGCAATCGCCGATGTACTGCCGTTCGAACATGGCCTGCTGGAGTATGTGGATCGCAACACGGATATTCTCACGACGATCCGTGACACCGGCGATTTCACGAAGGAGACCGAAGAGGCCCTCGACAAGGCCGTGGACGCCTTCCGTGAAACCTACGTCACCAAGGCAGGCAAGCCGCTCGTCGACAAGAAGCCCGCTCCCAAGAGCGTCACCCCTGTCGACCAGGAGCAGATCAAGGCCAGCACAGCGCAAGAAAAGAAGTAACCTATGGCATCGCAACTCGCATTAAAAAGCAGGATCGCCTCCACGGGTTCGTTGGAGAAGATCTTCAACGCTCAGGAGATGATCGCGGCTTCGCACATCGCGCAAGCCCGCCAGCTGGCGCTGGATTCGAAGCCGTACACTGATGCGATTTTCGATGCCGTCCAGACCTTGGTATCACATACGCATATCTCGCATCCGATCGTCAAGAAGGGCGAAGGCAACCCACGGGTCGCCGTGCTCGCCCTGACGGCGGATCGAGGTATGGCCGGTGCCTATACTTCGTCGATTATCCGTGAGACCGAAGATCTGCTCGCCCGTTTGGAAAGCAAGGGCAAGCAGCCGCAGCTGTACGTGTATGGACGTCGCGGGGTGTCTTACTACCATTACCGCAACCGTCCATTGGCGCAGTCTTGGGAAGGCGATACCGAGAAGCCTGGCGTCGAGGTCGCCGATGCCATCTCCCGTGCGTTGCTGAAGGCATACATGGAGCCGGTCGACAAGGGCGGCGTTTCCGAGCTGTACATCGTCTACACCGAGTTCATCAACATGGTGGTGCAGAAGGTGCGCGTGCTGCGCATGCTGCCGGTCGAGGTGGTAAAGGAAGACAAGTCGCATCTGAATGTGCCGGACACGACCACTACGCCGCAGGTGCGCCCGTTGTACTCCTTCGAGCCGAGCCTGGACGAGGTGCTCGACACCGTGCTGCCAAGGTACGTGCGTTCGCGTATCCATGAATGCCTGTTTGAAGCGGCGGCCTCCGAGGTGGCCTGCAGGCAGAACGCCATGCATACCGCTACGGAGAACGCGCGTGATCTGATCAACGACCTGACCCGCAAGCTCAATGCTTCACGTCAGGCGTCGATCACCCAGGAACTTACCGAAATCATCGGCAGCGCCGATGCGTTGAACAAAAAGGAAGAGTAGGAACGCGAAATGGCTGAGAACCAAGCTAATGCGGCCACTGACGAGGCTGCGGAGCCAATCGTTGGTCATGTGACGCGTATTCAGGGTTCGGTTATCGACGTCGAATTCCCTGTGGGCCACATGCCGGACATCTATAACGCGCTGACCGTTGAGATCAAGCAGATGGGTCAGCAGGAGGAAGGCGAGGTCAAGGACGCCGTCATCACCCTCGAGGTCGAACAGCACCTCGGCGACTCCACCGCGCGTTGCGTGGCATTGAAGTCCACCGACGGCTTGGTGCGTGGCGCGGTCGTGTACGACACCGGCGGCCCGATCGAGGTGCCGGTCGGCGATGTGACCAAGGGCCATGTGTTCGATGTTTCCGGCCACATTCTCAACAAGAAGCCGGGCGAGAAGATCGAGATCAAGGAGCGTTGGCCCATCCACCGCAACCCGCCGGCATTCGACCAGCTCGAGTCGAAGACCCAGATGTTCGAGACGGGCATCAAGGTCATCGATCTGCTCACCCCGTACGTGCAGGGCGGCAAGATCGGTTTGTTCGGCGGCGCAGGCGTGGGCAAGACCGTTCTGATCCAGGAGATGATTCAGCGAGTCGCGCAGAACCACGGCGGTGTTTCCGTGTTCGCAGGTGTCGGCGAGCGTACCCGTGAGGGCAACGACCTGATCGGCGAGATGGACGAGGCCGGCGTGCTCGAGAAGACCGCACTGGTCTTCGGCCAGATGGATGAGCAGCCAGGCACCCGTCTTCGTGTGCCGCTCACCGCACTGACCATGGCGGAGTACTTCCGCGATGTGCAGAACCAGGACGTGCTGCTGTTCATCGACAACATCTTCCGCTTCACGCAGGCGGGTTCCGAGGTGTCCACGCTGCTCGGCCGTATGCCGTCCGCAGTGGGCTACCAGCCGAACCTGGCCGATGAGATGGGCTCCCTGCAGGAGCGCATCACCTCGACCCGTGGCCATTCGATCACGTCGCTGCAGGCCATTTACGTGCCTGCCGACGATTACACCGACCCGGCCCCTGCCACCACCTTCGCCCACTTGGACGCCACCACGGAGCTTTCCCGTGACATCGCCTCGCGAGGCATCTACCCGGCCGTGGATCCGCTGTCCTCCTCCTCGCGAATCCTCGACCCGCGTTACGTGGGCCAGGCGCACTACGACTGCGCGAACCGCGTCAAGGCGATTCTGCAGCGCAACAAGGAGCTTCAGGACATCATCGCCCTCATCGGCATCGACGAGCTCGGCGAAGAGGACAAGACCACAGTGAACCGCGCCCGCAAGATCGAGCAGTTCCTCGGCCAGAACTTCTACGTGGCCGAGAAGTTCACCGGCGTCCCCGGCTCCTACGTGCCTGCGGAGGAGACCATCGAGGCCTTCACCCGCATCTGCGACGGCGTGTACGACAACGTGCCAGAGCAGGCATTCTCGGGCATCGGCGGCATCGAGGACCTCGAGAAGAAGTGGCACAAGATGCAGAAGGAATACGGTGACTGATGACAGGCGCAGCAATTGCAGTGAACATCGTTTCGTCGGAGCGCCCGGTCTGGAGCGGTGAGGCGAAGCAGGTGGTGGTTCCCGCCTACGCGGGTGGCATGGGCATTCTGCCCGGCCATGAGCCAGTGCTTTCGGTGATCGAGGAAGGTCGTTTGGACATCACCGATCCGAACGGCAAGAAGTTCTCGTTCGAAGTGACGGGTGGCTTCATCTCCTTCGACTCCAACAAACTCACCGTGGTTGTTGAAAACGCGCGTTCCATCGCATTCCAGGCGGAGGGTGCCGACCAAAGCGGCATCGTGGGCTGACCCAGCGCCAATCCCTTCAGTGGGCCACTCGGGCTTTCCGGGTGGCCCACTCGCATATTGGCACTCCTTCTGACAAAAGACGCAAAGGTCATGGTGATGGTTCTGCGCATGGCCCGGCAGACGGCAGGGTTGAGGAACGTCAAGGGCGCTTGCGATCCAGTGACAAGGCCCTGCCGTCTGCCGGGCCATGCGCAGAACCATCACCACACGCAGTTGCATTGATGCAGTCGAACTCGGGGTAAAGATGTCGGTGCTGGCTGGTGGGATGTCGGGCGTGCGCGGGGAAGGTTGAGGAACGTAAAGGGCGCTTGCGATCCAGTGACGAAGCCTTCCCGCGCACGCCCGACATCCCACCAGCCAGCACCTTCCCGGGCGGTCCCGCATCCGACACCAATCACCGGTTAGAGGCATGGGCGAGCAGGGTTGGGGGAGAGGGGTCGCTAGCCTTGAGCGCATGCGAATCATTGTTGCAGACTGCTGCGCCGAATACACCGGACGCCTTTCGGCCTCCCTTCCGCTCGCCAAACGAGTCCTGCTCATCAAGGCAGACAACAGCTTGCTCATCTTCTCGGAGATCGGCTCGTACAAGCCGCTCAACTGGATGCTGTCCCCGTGCACGATCAAAGACATCACCCCACAGGACGCCGACGATGACCCGGCAACACCCACGCCGGAGAAGATCATTCGCGTGCAGTCCACGAAAACGAACGATGTGCTCGAAGTGACGCTGCAGCACATCTACAGCGACGAGACGCACGATCTGGGAACCGATCCGGGACTGCGCAAAGATGGCGTGGAAGACCACTTGCAGCGGTATCTCGCCGAACAGATCGAGCGCATAGGGGAGGGCGCCAAGCTCGTGCGCCGTGAATACCCGACTGCAATCGGCCCGGTGGACATCATGGCCATCGACGCCGACGGCACGCATGTGGCCATCGAGATCAAACGGCACGGCGGCATCGACGGCGTGGAACAGCTCACACGCTATTGCGAATTGCTCAACCGCGACCCCCTGCTCGCCCCTGTTCGCGGCATCTTCGCCGCACAGACGATCACCCCGCAGGCGCAGGTGCTTGCCAAGGACCGCGGTTTCGACTGCCTGCTGCTCGATTACGACGACATGAAGGGCACCGATGATGGCGCACTGCGCCTGTTCTAGATGGCCGGTATCTGCCCGAATATGGAAGCGCTCCGTGGGCCTGAGACCCACGGAGCGCTTCCATATCAATGCGATATGCGAGGTTGCCGATCAGTACTTCGCGAGAATGTCGACGACGAACACGAGCGTCGAGTTCGCCGGGATCTCGCCCTGCGCCTGGTCCCCATACCCGAGCGACGGCGGAACCACGAGCAGCACCTCGGAACCGACCTTCTGGCCCTTGAGTCCTTCGAGCCATCCCTCGATCACGCCGCCCTGCATGTTCACGTCGAAGGTCGAATTGCGGTCCCACGACGAGTCGAACTGCTTGCCGTCGAGCAGCCAGCCGGTGTATTTGACCACTGCGTAGCTGTTCGATTCGAGCTTGTCTCCGTTGCCTTCGATGAGCGGCTGCACCACGAGCTTGTCGCTGCCCTTGTAGCCGTTCATGTCGATGGAGGGTTTGCCGTCGGCGGCGTTCGTCACCTTCGGCAGATTCGACGGAATGTTCTTCACCTTCGTGCCCTCGGCCTTCGTGAGGTCAGTGGACTGCGACTTGAGTGTCATCACTATGAGATTGGATGAGTCGGCGGTGCTGTCATTGCTGCCGAATACTACGGTGGAGTTAAGCTTGAGGCCATCAATCACCGACAGCAACGCAGATGTTTTTTCACCTTTTTTAGGCGCCACTAGTGAGCAATCCATCTGGTTGGTCTCCCAAGTGCTCATCTTGATATCGCCCGTTTTACCGTCCACGGCCATTCCCTGTGCACATACGCGGTTGCCTGGCTTAATTACCTCGCCGTCTCCTTCCTGCAAGATGGCATAGGAATTATCAGGAACATTGAGCGGCTTCTTGAACTCGAGGACCGGCTTCTCGCCCACCTTCGCGGTGTCCTTCACGCCCTCGATCTTCGTCAGGCCCGAGCCGGCGGAGGAAGATGCGGAAGATTTTTCGGTGGATTCGGATGTATTGCTATTTCCGCAGGCGGCGAACGCAAAACATGTCGCGGCCACGCACATCGCGGCCACGGCTCGCACCGCCCGTTTGTGGATTCCTGCTGATTTGGCTTGTGTCATACCTGCCAAGAATATCCGCGCGCATGTATTTCGCCGAATGTATATGCGCTCAGGCAAGAAGCTGAATCTGCATACAGCGCTAGAATAGGAGAGATATGACAGACATACACGAACAGCGAGAGCAGACTCGCACCAAGAAAGAGCCGACGCGCCACGCGAAAATCATGCGCGGCGTGGTGACGCCGATCTTTGGCCTCCTGGCGGTCGCCTGCATCGTTTTCGGTATTCTCAACCAGACCATCTGGCAGCCGAATCCGCAGATTACCGCGACCGCGCCGGTACGGAACACGCAATACCTGCTCATCGACCAGGGCGTGGCCAATCTGGTCGACAAGAACGTTCGAATTGAAGCCGCGAGCCCGAGCGCCACCGCCAACGACGGCGTGTGCATGGCGCTCACATCGCCCAAGGATGCGGCTGGTTGGCTGGCGGGGCAGTCATACGAACGCATCACCGGACTTTCCAATTGGTCCACACTGTCTTACGCCGAACAGGGTGCACAAGGCGAGGCGAACACCTCCGACGCCGACGTCGCCTTCAAGGATTCGAATATGTGGAAAGAGGTCAACTGCGGTGCCGGCAAGGCATCGCTCGACCTCAAGAATGCCTCCGACACCGATGTGGTGCTCGCGGACTTCGGTCAGAAGGTTTCCGATGGCTCGCTTGAGATGCATTGGACCCGTCATGACATTCCGAACTTCTCCATCCCGTGGTATTTCGCGGGCGGCCTGTGTGCGGTGCTCGCCGTGCTGTGCGCCTCGGTGTTCGCCATGGACATGAGTGCGCGCCGCAAGAAAGTGAGCGAAGACGCCGAACGTGCCCGTCAGGAACGGCAGGAACAGCGCAAGGACGAACCGAAGATAGGCGAGGCGCTTGCAGGCTCCCTCGCGGCGCTGAAACCGCGGAGCAAGGGCAAGTCCAAGACCAAGGATGGTCCACGTCACGGCAGGCATGCCGGCAAGCAGGAGGATGAGCAGCCGACAACCCCGACCATCGTGGATCCGCACGCACGAAATCTGGTAGCGGAACAGGCACAGCAGGCGAACGAGAACGCCAGCGTGGAGGTCTCCGTGGCGAATGGCTCCGATGAGGCGAGCGAAACGGGCACGCGAACGGTCTCCAACGACGGGTCTGCCACCGATGGCACTACCACTTCGGTGATCACCGAAGCCGAGCTGCAGGACTACTTCGCACGTCTGGCCCGCGAAGTCGGCATGGAATCGTCCACGCCGTCCGAGCCGGGCGAGCCGGGGGCCGAGCGCGTGCAGGATACCGACGAATCTGAATCCTCCGAAGACGAGCAGTCTGCGGAGTCCAATGAATCCACTGAATCCACGGAACCCGAAGACGTCACCGAGACGAGCGAGGGCGGGGAAGCCTCTCAGGAAGAAACCGAAGGGGAGCAGTCCGCGGCCGCCGAATCGGGCGACAAGGAGGGCAAATGAACACGCATAGGAAAGCCGTTTCTCTGGGTGCAGCCGGCCTTGCGTTGTGCATGTGCGTGACGCTTGGCGCATGCGAAGGGCAATTGCCGGAACCAGTGCAGGCGACCGCCTCAGCTTCGGCGTCGCCGAATCTCACCACCGAGCAGGAAAAAGGGATACGCAAGAAGCTGCTCGACGCGATCCAGCAATGCAACAATGCAAAGTCGGCAGACGGCCTCGACCGTGCGATGTCGGGCCCGGAACTCGAGATTCGCAGAAGCGAGCTCGCCGTGGCGCAGAAAACCGGCAATCTCGATCCGAAGACCGAGATTCCCGATGCGATCACACAGACGATCATCCCGACCGATAGCGGATGGCCGCGCAGCGTGTTCACGATCACCACGACCACGCAGGACCAGCAGTCGAAGCGCCTGCTCGTGTTCGATCAGGAAAGCGCACGGCAGAATTACAAGCTGTGGGGAGTCGCGCGCCTGTTCCAAGGCGTGCAGATGCCGAAGTTCACCGTGCCGCAGATCGGCGCGCAGATGGGCGCCGACAACGACGACAATCTCAAGATGACGCCGAAGGAAGCGGTGAAGCGTTACGCGGACGTGCTGCAGAACGGCGACAAGAGCCAGTATGCAGGCGATTTCGACAACGATTACCTGCGTCAGGAGCTTGCCACGCTTTCGCAGACCGTGCAACAGGGCATGGAGCGCAACAAGGGCACGCAAACGCAGACCTTCGAACCGGTGGACGGCCAGATGCGCATCATGCGTGCGGCTGACGGCGGCGATCTGGTGGTGGCGCAGATCAACTCGGTGTGGACGCGCGCAGCGGGCGAAGGACGTGAGTCCCAGCCGGCGTCGGATTCCGAGAAGGCATTGTTCGGCGACGCGAAGGCCACGAGCACGATGCGCGTCACCTATGTGAACGTGGTCGCACTCTACATACCGTCGGCCAAGGCGAACGCGAAGATCACGGCGGTGGGCGCGGAACGCCAGCCAGTCAAGGTCGAGGCGATCTAACAGTTTTTGCACACGCATATTGCAAACGTTCAACAGCGCGCGAACACGCGCGGAAAGGGGCATCATGCCGGAACGTGAAATCAAGCCGGGAATCTCATTGGCAGGGGCCATCGACCTCGAGGGACTCAAGCATCAGGTCAAGGCGGAGCCGGGGCGAGCAGGTGGCGCACCGGCCGCGGGTGGCTATGTGATCGATGTGACACAGAGCAATTTCCAGGCCGTGGCGCAGGCGTCGGCGACCTACCCGATTGTCATCTTCATGTGGGTGCCCACCGACAATCGCCTGTTCGACATGGCCCGCGAACTCGGCGACGCGGTCAACGGCATGGACGGCAAGCTACAGCTCGCGCGCATCGACGTGAGCCGCGAACCCGAGATCGCGCAGGCATTCGGCGTGCAGGGTGCGCCCGCGTTGTTCGCGCTGATTGGCGGCCGACCAATGCCGATTCTGCAGGGCATGCCGCAAGGTGATGAAATGACGCAGATCACCACGCAGGTGCTCCCGCAACTCGTGCAGGTCGCGGCACAGGCCGGTGTCACCGGTACCGCGCCGTACATCACGCCGCAGAACGCCGACGACGGCAAGGAAGACACGCAGAAGGAACCCGCCGTGCCGCCTGAGCACGCCGAAGCGCACCGTTTGGCCCAGGAGGGCGATTATGCGGGCGCTGCCGACGCCTACGAACAGGTTCTCGAACGTGAGCCGGACGACGAACTCGCCAAGCGCGAGCGTGCGAAGGCGCTGCTGCTTGCCCGTTCCGCGAATGCGGACGTGCGTGAGGCACGCGAGAAGGCCGCAGCAAATCCGGACGACCTTGACGCGCAGCTGGCCGTGGCCGACGTCGATATGATCGGCGGCCAGATTCAGGATGCCTTCGACCGTCTGCTCGACTACCTGGCAGCTCATCCGGATGCGGTGGAGCCGATTCGCGAACGCATGCTCGAGTACTTCCTCATTCCCGAGGCCGCCGACGAGCGTCTCGCACGTGCACGTCGCCGCCTGGCCACGCTCATGTACTGATTGGTCGTATCGCGACCGCCATTCGGTGTCCGCATTACATACGCGCCTGCTGGCGGAAAGTCAGGCGAACGTGTAAAGTAGTGCAGGCATGGGCTCATAGCTCAGTGGATAGAGCGTTCGCCTCCGGAGCGAAAGGCCGTGGGTTCGAATCCCATTGAGCCCACCATGTTGAGAAGTCTGGAATACCGAAATGCCGATATTCCAGACTTTTTCGTTTTGGCTCGTGGCGTGGGCGCGCAATCGGCCACATGGATTTCGGCCACCCGGATTGCAAACAAGGTCCGCAGGGATGGCGCCCTGCGGACCTCGCGGAAGTGGAAGAAGAAAAAATCAGAGTCAGATTGTCAGAGCTACATGCATCTCCTCGGTTCCTGTTGCTGCGGTTGGGACAACGGTGCCGGAGACCGGCTGGCCGTCCACGGTGAGCGACTGTTCGCCGGTGCGGGTGACGTCGATGATGTACCGTGTGCCACGCCATGTGCGCTCGATATGCAGCTCGCCGAAGCTGGGCGGCAGGTGCGGCTCGATCTTCAGGCCGTCGAATGTGGGCTGCACGCCGAGCAGATGCTGGGAGACGTCCACGAAGGTCCATGCCGCGGTGCCGGTGAGCCAGCTGTTCTTGCCCTCGCCCGGGGTCGGCGCTTCGGGGCCGGCGATCATCTGGCGGTACACGTACGGCTCGGTGCGGTGAATCTCGGAATACTCCTCGGTATAGGCGGGGCAGGTGCGCTTGTACACGTTGAAGGCCTCGTCGTTGTTGTTAATCTCGGCATTCGCAATGGAGATCCACGGGTGGTTGTGGCAGAAGATGCCGCCGTTCTCCTTATAGCCGCGTGGGTATGAGGAGATCTCGCCCAACTCGATGCGGTAGGTGGAGTATGCGGGCGCGAGGATCGCGGTGCCCCAGCGGCAGGTGAGTAGCTCCTTTCGTCGATTCGAGCGCCTTGGCCGCCTTGCCGTCGTCGACGCCGATGCCGGCCATCACGCACATGCCCTGCGGTTTGATGTAGATCTTGCCTTCGCTGTCTTCATTCGTGCCCACCGGGTTGCCGTTGGCGTCGTACGCCCTACGGAACCAGGCGTCGTCCCAGCCAGCGGTGAGCGTGGTCTCACGCACTTCGGCGATCGCCTTGCGCACCTCGGCGGTCTCGTTCGCCACCTCGTCGGCACCCATGCCGCAGGCCTCGCCGAATTGCTCGAGAATCTGCGCATACTGCTCGCCGTACAGCACGAACATGCCGGCGATGATTCCGGGCACCGACTTGTTCAGGAACATCGCCCGCGCCTTCGGCGCCATGAAGTTCTGGGAGACGCTCGGCGGCACCTTCCTGGTGGCCACCATCGTTTCGATCTCCACCGTGTTCTTCTCGACGCTCGCCGGCTACTCGTTCTCGAAACTGCGCTTCCGCGGCCGTAACGCGCTGCTCATGCTCGTCGTCGCCACCATGACGATCCCGCAGCAGCTCAGCGTCGTCCCGCTGTACATCATGGCCAACAAAGCCGGCCTGTTCGGCTCGCTGTGGCCGTGATCATCCCCGGCCTGGTCAGCGCATTCGGCGTGTTCTGGATGACCCAGTACATCGGCGACGCACTGCCCTACGAACTCATCGAGGCCACTCGTGTGGACGAGTGCTCCATGTTCCGCACCTTCCTGCACGTGGCCATCCCCGCCGCACGCCCGGCGGCCGCGATGCTGTTCCTCTTCACCTTCATTGCCCAGTGGACCAACTACTTCTGGCCCATGCTCATTCTCGGCCCGAACAAGAACAAGATGCTCACCGTGGCGGCCGCAACGCTCAAGGGTGCCTACTTCACCGAGTATACGATCGTGATGTCGGGCGTCGTGCTCACCACCGACCCGCTGTTGCTGCTGTTCTTCTTCGCCGGCAAGCAACTGGTCTCCGGCATCATGGCCGGCGCCGTGAAGGGCTGATTCGTTCCCTCCTCTCATTCGGCCGGGGTGCAGATTGTCTCTGCACCCCGGCCTCTTTCATATTTTCATATCTGCAGAGCAACGGCAGATGCCAGATTCCCCAATCTTCCACGTGAAACATTCGCATAGGGGAGCAGGGAATAGGGGATGGGAAGTGATGGGGGAGCGGAAGAGGTCATCTGCTCCGCTGCGAGTAGTCTGCAATATGAAACATGAGCCCACGTGCACACTCAAGGTGCTAAACCAGAGCATAGATTCACGCCAGCGAGCGAAAGGAACATCATGTACGAGAATCTGCAGGCAGTGGCCACCACGGAGGCGCCGTCCGCGCTCGGCGCATACAGCCAGGCCGTCAAGGCGAACGGATTCGTGTTCGTCTCCGGCCAGCTCGGCATCGACCCGTCCACCGGCGACCTCGACGGTGTCACCGCAGCCAGCCAGGCGGCACGCGCGCTCAAGAACATCAAGGCGATCCTCGATGCAGCCGGATGCGGTATCGAGCACGTCTGCCGCGCCACGATCTACCTGCGCAATGTGGAGGATTTCAAAGAGGTCGACACCGAGTATGCGAAAGTGTTCACCGGCACGGTCAAGCCCGCACGAGTGGCGTTCGGCAACAACATGATCCCCAAGGGGGCGCTCGTCGAGATCGACGTCATAGCGGTCTGCCCGCAGAACTGACGCCACGTTTGCCCCGCCGTCGGCGCACGGCTGCGCATGCCGTTTCGCACAGCGCTAGACTGGGGCTATGATTCAGGCATTCTCAACATACGCGAATGCGCAGGGCACCACGCTCGCCGCCGCGTTCGCGCAGCTTGGGAATGCCTGTTTGCGTGTGGGACGCACTCCGGAGAGCACGGCACACGCCAGCGCCCCCACGCTCAGTATCGACACGACTCGCGTGCGCCAGCCCATCGACGGCTTCGGTGCATCGATCACCGAGGCGACGAGCTGGCTGTGGCACAATCGCGTCACAGACAAAGAGCGATGCATCCGCGATCTGTTCAGCCCGCGCGACGGCATAGGCATCTCGATGCTCCGTCAGCCAATCGGCCCGAGCGACCATGTGAGCGCGCCGTACCGCTTCGTGCGCAGATTCCCCGACCGCAAGCTCAACTCCCTCGATTTCACGCCCGAGATGGAGCGCGTGTTGCCCATGGTCGAGGCCGCGAACGACTGTGCGCTCGCCACGCAATCGCATGCGCTCAACATTATGGCGAGCCCGTGGAGCGCGCCATGGTGGATGAAAACGAATCTCAGCGTGCTCGGCAAACGGCGCTACACGCGGATCACCGGCCATCTGCGGCGCGGCATGTATGCCGCCTATGCGCGCTATATCACCGGTTTTGCACGATTGTATGCGCAACGCGGACTGCCGCTGTTCGCGCTCACCGTGACGAACGAACCCGACTACCCGCAGTCGCGATGGCCATCGATGGCAATGACCCCGCGCGAGCAGGCAGAGTTCGTCGCGCGCCATCTGCGCCCCATGCTCGACCACGCCGGATTGGACGGCACGCGCATTCTGTGCTGGGACCACAACTACTCCACCGACCATTACCCGGACGGCGCCTTCGTGCGAGACATGTACGCCGATTCCGCCGCACTCGCCGCCTGCGCCGGCTCCGCATGGCATTATTACGGCGGATCCGCGCGCACGATGTCTCGCATTCACGACGCGTTTCCGAACAAGGGCATCTGGGTGACCGAGGCGAGTGGCGGCGACTGGGGGCCACGCAATTTCACACCCGCGCTGCTCTCGCTGGGCACGGCGGTCATTGACATGATGAACAACTGGGCGAGGAGCGCCGTGTTGTGGAACATCGCGCTCGACGAGCACGGCGGTCCCGACTACTACTACCTGCGCAACGATCGCCGGCATTCCGAGAACCGCGGTCTGATCACCGTGCGTGACGACGGTTCGATACGCCGCAATGCAGACTACTACGCGCTCGGCCACTTCTCCAAATACGTGCCGATTGGCTCACATTGCGTGGAATGCGCGCTCGACCATGCGCAAGGAGTGCGTGCCGCCGCCTTCCTCACTCCGACCGGCACGCTGGTTGCGGTTCTCGCCAACGAGCATGCGGAATCCATATGGGTGCAATGCGAAGTGGATGGCAGCGGGATCGGGGTGCGCCTGCCCTCCCGATCGCTGACCACCGTGCTCCGCCGGTGATTTCCCGTTAACTCCTTTACGCGCTGATTCCCATAGGGGGGGATTCCTCGTACGGGCCAGCAATCCTCGTACGGGCTACCAATTCCCTTACGGGCTAGGATTTTGGCTACGGGATAGGATTTTCTGTTACGGGCTAGGGCTGCACAGGTATTCGACCGTTGGAATCCATGGAATATCAATGGTTTTATATTGTTTTGCGTGCGATGATGAGGGTTTTCCCTATCCCGTAACAGAAAATCCTAGCCCGTAAGGAAATTGGTAGCCCGTAACAGAGAATCTTATCCCGTAAGCGGGTAAGCGATAACACCCATGGTCGTGGCATACGAACAACGGGAATCTGTCGGCGTTGCCGGTAGACTTGTTGGAATGAGTCCAGAAGCGCTACAGGAATTGATCTTCACCATTGCCAACAACCTTGTTTCCGAGGGCAAAGCCGGCACATTGACGGCCGAGGAACTCCCGGATCCCGCCAAATTCGCCGTCATGCGCCCCAAGGATCGCGCGCACGGCGACTGGGCGTCGAACGCCGCCATGCAGCTGGCGAAGAAAGCGGGCATGAAACCGCGTGATCTCGCCCAACTGTTCGCCGACGCACTGAACGGCACCGATGGCATCGCCGCAGTCGAAGTGGCAGGACCCGGTTTCATCAACATCACGCTCGACTCCGCATCGGCGGCCGCAGTGGTGGATCAGGTGCTCGACGAGGGCAATCGATTCGGCAAGAACAATCACCTGAGCGGCAAGACGCTCAATCTGGAATTCGTTTCCGCAAACCCGACCGGCCCGATCCACATCGGCGGCACGCGCTGGGCCGCGGTGGGCGATTCGATGGCCCGCATACTCCAAGCCAATGGCGCCACCGTTGTGCGCGAATACTACTTCAATGACCACGGCGAGCAGATCAACCGCTTCGCCAAGTCGCTCGTGGCCGCCGCCCACGACGAGCCGACGCCCGTCGACGGATACAAGGGCGCCTACATCGACGAAATCGCACGCCGTGTGATCGTGGAGGCCAACGCCGAAGGCATCGATATTCTCAATCTGCCGCGCGTCGACGGCGGTACCGACGAGAAGGACGAGCCGCTGGGCGAAGGCGATTCCGAGCAGCGTGAGGAGTTCCGCAAGCGCGCGGTGCCGATGATGTTCGACGAGATTCGCCAGTCCATGAAGGAATTCCGCGTGCACTTCGACGTGTGGTTCCACGAGAACAGCTTGTACGAGGACGGCGAGGTGGAGAAGGCGATCGCCGACCTGCGCAATGCCGGCGACATCTACGAGAAAGACGGCGCGACCTGGTTTGAATCGACCAAGCATGGCGACGACAAAGACCGCGTGATCATCAAATCCGACGGCACGTACGCATACTTCGCCGCGGACATCGCCTACTACCGCAACAAGCGCCACCGCAAGACCGACCCGGCCGACGTCGCGATCTACATGCTCGGCGCCGACCACCACGGGTACATCGGCCGCATGATGGCCATGTGCGCCGCGTTCGGAGACAAACCGGGCGAGAACATGCAGATTCTCATCGGCCAGATGGTCAACGTGATGAAAGACGGCAAGCCGGTGCGCATGAGCAAGCGTGCGGGCAACATCGTGACGATCGACGACCTCATCGACGCGATTGGCGTGGACGCCTCCCGCTATTCGCTGGCCCGCACCGACTACAATTCGCCGGTCGACATCGACCTCAATCTGCTCGCCTCGCATTCGAACGACAATCCGGTGTACTATGTGCAGTATGCGCACGCCCGCTCGTGCAACGTCGACCGCAATGCCGAAGCCGCGCAAATCAATGCCGCCGACGCCGATCTCTCGCTGCTCGACACCGAGGCGGACGGCGAGGTGATCGCCGCACTCGCGCAGTGGCCCGCACTGCTCACGCTCGCCGGCGACCTGCGCGCGCCGCATCGCATCGCGCACTACCTGGAAGACCTCGCCGCCGCATACCACAAGTGGTACAACGTCGAGCGCGTGGTGCCGATGCCGCTCACCGAAGCGGAGGAGCGCGCCGATGAGCAGACCCGCGAACGCACCCGCATCGCGAAGAACCCGGAGCCCGCGCGCGCGGCCGCCCGACTGAAGCTCAACGACGCCGTGCAGACCGTGATCGCCGAAGGCCTCGACCTGCTCGGCGTGACCGCCCCCGACAAGATGTAAGTCCGCTTTCCGGCGTGCGGTCCTTCTGGCTTCCTCTCCGCCTTCTCTGCCTTTGTGGCCTCGGTGCTTTGTTGCCTTTGCGTAAAAAGAGACATATTCGAGTTAGCGGATGTCTCTTTTTACGCAAGGGGGGGGGGAGAGGGGAAGAGCGGGGGACGGAACGAAGAAGATACCGCAAACGAGATGAGGAGATGAATATGGCCATCAGTCCAATCTGGCCGGCAGACACGGCCAGGAATTCCAACGGCGAGCTCACGTTCCACGGCATCACCGCCAGCACCCTGCTCGACGAATTCGGCTCGCCCCTGTACGTGCTGGATCTCGACGAGGTGCGTGCCCGCGCCAGCCACTTCGTGAAGGCCGCCGCACACGCGTTCACGAACAACACCACGCATGTGAGCTATGCCGCCAAGGCGTTCCTCTCGAAGGAAATGGCGCGCATTGTGACCGAGGAAGGCATGTTCGTCGACACCTGCACGCTCGGCGAGATGAAGATCGCGCTTGCCGCCGGCGTTCCCGGTCGCCGACTGGTGCTGCACGGCAACAACAAGAGCGATGAGGAGATCGAACTCGCCATTGCCGAGGGCTTCTCGAAAATCGTGATCGATTCGCCGGACGAGCCCGCACGCATCGCCGCGATTGCGGAACGGCTCGGCAAGCGCGCCCGCGTGATGCTGCGCGTGACCTCCGGCATTCACGCCGGCGGCCACGAATACGTCTCCACCGCGCACGAGGACCAGAAATTCGGCGTCGCACTGCTGCCTGCAGGTGCCGACACCGAGATCGTCGACAACATTGACCAGCTGCAGGACGTCTCCCCGGCGGCCACGAACGCGCTCGTGCACGAGACCGAGCTCGAGCAGGGTGGCGAGACGAAGCAGCAGGCAGACAGGCAGCTGCGGTACGACGTGCGTTACCCGTACGATCTGAACGCCGCCGACGTGACCGAGGGTGATCGCCTGCTTGCCGCCGCGATGGAGCTCGTGGCCAACGGGCCGGCCATCGCCGTGTTGCGTGAGATCGCCAAGTACGGCAATCTGGAACTCGTGGGCGTGCACTCGCATATCGGCTCGAATATTCACGACGCCGAGGCGTTCATTCAGGCGGCCAAGCGCATGATGCTGCTGCGCAAGAGGTTCTATGCGACGAATGCCTACACGCTCCCCGAGGTCGATCTCGGCGGCGGCTATTCGGTCGCCTACACCGACGACGAGGACCGTATGGACGTGGACCGCGAACTCGGCCGTCTCGCCGACGCCGTGTCGAAGACGAACCGCTTGCTCGGCATGCCCGCGCCGATCATCTCGTTCGAGCCGGGCCGCTGGATCGTCGCCCCCGCCGGCGTAACGCTCTACCGTGTGGGCACCGTGAAGACCGTGCAGCTTGGCGACGGCTTCACGAACAACGCGGGCGAGCAGATTCGCGAACGCGCATACATCTCGGTGGACGGCGGCATGAGCGACAACATTCGCCCGGCGCTCTACGACGCGAAATACACCGCGATTCTTGCCAATCGCGAGTCCGCTGAACCGGCGAAGCTCTCGCGCGTCGTCGGCATCCACTGCGAGTCCGGCGACATTGTGGTGAATGAGGCGAATCTTCCTGCCGACGTGCACCGCGGCGACATCCTGGCCGTGCCGGTCACCGGCGCCTACGGCCGTTCGATGGCGAGCAACTACAACATGGCGCTCATCCCGGCCGTCGTCGGCATTAACGGGCATGGCGCGCATGTGATGATGCGTCGGCAGACGATCGACGACTTGCTGGCGCTCGACGTGAGCGAGTGAATGGCAAACACCTGCCACCTGCGTAATCGGGGACAATTCCGCCCGGTGATCTGTCCCCTTTTACGTAGATTCCCTTCCTCCGTGCAGGTCTCCCTCTTGCGTAATTTGGGACAGATCCAGGCGTTTTCTGTCCACTTTTACACAGATCACGCAAAGAGCGGCGGATTTCGATTCCACAGACAGAGCGACTGCGTACGCGGCTATACACCTCCACGTACAATGACCTAAGCAAACCCGTGAACACGCAGTGTGCACCGCATGAAAGGATTCCCATGGCAGAACAGAACGCCCCGATCCGCGTAGGCCTACTTGGAGCCGGCACCGTTGGCTCGCAGACGGCGCGCATCCTGGTCGAGCAGAAGGACGAGCTTGAGCAGCGCATTGGCCGTCCCATCGAAATCTCCGGCATCGCCTGCCTGGACCCGAACGAGGTGGACTTCCCGTGGATCGACAAGTCACTGCTCACCAGCGACACGATGTCGGTGGTGAAGAACGCGGACATTGTGGTCGAGCTCATCGGCGGTACCGGTGTCGCGCGCACCTTCGTGCTGGAGGCGCTCAACAACGGCGCGTCTGTGGTCACCGCGAACAAGGCGCTGCTCGCGAAGTACGGCCCGGAACTGTATAAGGCGGCCGAAGACAACCATGCGGATATCTACTTCGAGGCGGCAGTCGGCGGCGCGATCCCGATCGTGCGCCCGCTGCGCGAGTCGCTCGTGGGCGACCAGGTGAAGAGCATGCTCGGCATTGTCAACGGCACGACGAACTACATTCTCGACGAGATGACCACCAAGGGCCTCGATTTCGACGTCGCACTCAAGGAGGCCCAGGAGAAGGGCTATGCCGAGGCCGACCCGACCGGTGACATCGAGGGGTATGACGCCGCGAACAAGGCTGCGATCATGGCCACGCTCGGCTTCCACACGAACGTCGGCATCGACGACGTGACCGTGGAAGGCATCACGCACATCACCGCCGACGACATTGCTGCCGCCACCGCGGAAGGCAAGGTGGTGAAGCTGCTCGCCGTGGTCGATCACACCGAAGACGGCGTCTCCGCACGCGTTTACCCTGCACTCATTCGCAACGAGCACCCGCTGGCGTCGGTACATGGCTCGTTCAACGCGGTCTTCCTGCGCGCCGAGTATGCCGATGACCTCATGTTCTACGGCCGCGGTGCCGGCGGCGCCCCCACCGCTTCCGCAGTCGTCGGCGACATCGTCACCGTCGCGCGTCACATCGCCTCCGGTTGCACCGGTCCGGCGATCCGCATGTACAACGACTACCCGATCGCGCCGCTCAGCTCAGCCAAGGCGAGCTTCGCCGTGCGCTTCCTCATTCACGACAAGCCGGGCGTGCTGTTGCAGGTGGCGAAGGAGTTCGCAGACCGCGGCATCTCGATCAACGGCGTGAATCAGGATCTCAAGCCCACGGCAACCGAACCGGGCTATGACGGCGAGATCCAGCAGCTGCGCCTGGTCACGCATATGACCGACGAGACGACGTTGCGCGAGGCGGTCGACGCGGTGTGCCAGCTTGACTCGGTGACCGGCGACCCGTCGATCATTCGCGTGCTTGACTGATAATCTGTTATACATAGACCGGCAATTCGTATTGCCCTGACCGTCAGAGTAGGAAGTGGAAAATGGATCCGGTGACTCGTAAAGTCCACGTTCGCGTGCCGGCGACCAGCGCCAATCTCGGCTCCGGTTTCGACACTGTGGGACTTGCCTTGGATTACCATGACGAGCTCGAGTTCACACTCAGTTCCGATCCGCTCAATATGGCGGCACAGATTCTCATCACCGGCGAAGGCGAGAACACGCTGCCGCGCGACGAGTCTCACCTGGTGGTCTCCACGTTCCGCCGCGCATGCTCGCGCTTTGGCCTGAGCAAATGCGGGTTCATCATGGAGGCGCACAACAACATCCCGCAGGCGCGTGGCATGGGCTCGTCCGCCGAGGCGATCGTGGCCGGCATCTCCGCCGCCTACGCATTCTCGCACGAAGGCGAGCTCGACCGCGACGTGATCTTCCAGTACGCGGCCGACCTCGAAGGGCATCCCGACAACGTGGCGCCCGCGGTATACGGCGGCATGACCGTCTCGTGGACCGAAGATGGGCAAAGCGAGATTGTGCAGGGCGAGGTGGTGAACACCGGCTTCCGCTCGGTGAACTACCTCGTCGACGCTGGTGTGCGCGCTTCGATTTTCGTTCCCGATTATGAACTCTCCACCGCGCAGGCCCGTGCCGCATTGCTGAACACCGTGCCGTTCGCAGATGCCGTGTTCAACGTGTCTCGCATGGGACTGCTGATCGGAGCCATGAATCCGGCCGCGTTGGCAGGGGGGCAGGACCCGAACGAACTGCTGTTCACCGCCACGCAGGACAAGCTCCACCAGAGCTATCGCGCGCCGCTCATGAAGCCGTCTGCCGAACTCATCGATTTGCTGCGCGAGCACGGATACGCGGCCGCCGTATCGGGTGCCGGCCCATGCGTCTGCGTGCTGCACAACGGCGACGCCTCAGACGAACTGAACCAGATTGCCGCCGCCCAGCTCGCATCCGGCCACTGGCGTGTGCTCCACCTCAACGTGGACACGCAAGGTGTGCAGGTGGCGCGGCTGTAGCTCCAGCCTCTTTTGCGTTCGGGGACGGGTAAGTCGCTGATGGTGTCTCCTTTTACGCAAGGAGCTATCGAATTCATTGAATCTATTACGTAAAAAGGGACAGATTAAGGTTGTATCTGTCTTTTTTACAGATTTGTAGAATGTATGTTCCCGATCATGCCACCGGCTTGTGCATGTGTTTATAAAATGCTTGGAGAGTGACTCTCCATGTTGTTGTTCGCAACGCGCTTGAGATGGTAGTGTGGGTGAAACAATGCGATCAAGGGTGAAAGCGCAGGGGGTTTCAGATGGGGCAGCTTGGATATTCTTCGGATGATGGATTGGCTCTGTCGGCGCAAGCGCGCGCTCTGTGGGGAAAGACCGATCGGGATGTGGGGGAGGAGTGGCTTCCGCTGTATGTGCATATGTCGGATTCGGCTCTTGTGGCCGAGAAAATCTGGGATGAGTGGTTGCCGGAGGGTACCCGGGAAATCATTGCGAGTAATTTCAATGGGGATGCCACACTAGCGAAAAGGGTCACTGTGTTCCTTGCAGGCATCCATGATTTAGGCAAAGCAACGCCTGTATTTCAGAGCAAGCCAATCACCTATGCTCCGAATGTTGACAACAACAGCATGGCGTGGATTCCCGAGCAGGCAGGCCTGACTGTAGGCCATTTTGACAATCCCAACAACCCAACGCATCCGATGGCCGGGGAGTTCCTGCTGGAGCGATATTTGATAGACATCGGTTGGGCGAAGAATATCGCACGCTCCTATGCCAGCGTCGTGGGAAGTCACCATGGCAAGCCGCCGGTCGGAAGGAAATTGGGTGATCTGGAGAAATCCGGAGACATCATATCCCAACGAATGGGAATCCTTGACGAACAGTGGATACGGGTCCATCGAGAGCTCATCGAATACATCGCTGATATTGCCGGGATTAATGCACATGCCTGTGCCCGATTGGGAAAGATCCAACTTGCTCCGGAATGCGAGGTCCTGCTAACGGCAATCACAATCATGGCCGATTGGATTGCCAGCAATAGCGAGGATTCCCTGTTTCCGCTCGTCGGAGTCAGAGCTGACGATGATGGGCGCCGTACCGAGATTCTTAGCCGTTCCGGCCTTCGGGCAAGAGCGGAACGCGGGTGGGGCAGAGTCAGTCTTCCTGCAGCCTGGCGACCTGAGGCACTGCCGGATTTGAATAGCGACCAGAAGGCAGATGCCTTCTTCGAACAGCGGTTCCAGCTGCCTGATGGCGCCCATCCGCGTCCTGTGCAGGAAACAATGATTGAACTATGCGCAACGGTGCAGGAACCGGGAATCGTGGTCCTGGAAGCGCCGATGGGCGAAGGGAAGACCGAAGCGGCGCTGGCCGCGGCGGAGATACTGGGACAGCGCACCGGTCGTGGCGGAGTATGCGTGGCATTGCCGACAATGGCCACGACGGATGCGATGTTTGGCCGGGTGCTCTCATGGCTCGATTCGCTTCCCCAGCAAGGCGAGGCAACCGAGAAGAGCCTATGGCTTGCCCATGGGAAGGCCCAACTCAACGATGATTTTCGCCGGCTCATCAAAACATCAAGATTTCGCCTGTCGTCCATAGAGGACGAATCCCCGGGCCACCCGGGATTGGAGGGACGCGTCTGCGCCGAGACGATCGTGGCTGAATGGTTATGGGGCAGCAAGAAAGGCGTGCTGGCCAACTTCCTGGTCTGCACGATCGATCAGGTGCTGATGAGTGCGTTGCGCGTGAAGCATGTCATGCTCAGGCAGCTGGCGCTCGCCAACAAGGTGGTGGTCATCGATGAATGCCACGCCTACGACCCGTATATGCAGGAATACCTGAAGCGTGCATTGGAATGGCTGGGTGGATTCCACACTCCCGTGATCCTCCTTTCGGCCACATTGCCTGATTCGATTCGCGGCGAGTATATCGAGGCCTATCAACGCGGCAGATATGGCCAGAAGCCGTCATCGGCACAGCAGGTGGGGAGAGGGCGGCATCGTAAGACGATCCAGCCCGCGGCATCCGCGCCGATCGACGAAAGCTACCCCCTTATCACCTATACGGATGGCAACGCCATCAAGAAGATCGGCGTTCCACCATCCGGAAGATCCACGGATGTTCTCTTCGAGACCATTGATGATGACGTGGAGAACGTCGCCGCAACGCTTGAACGGTTGCTTGCGGAAGGCGGCTGTGCGGCAGTGGTGTGCAACACGGTCAATCGCGCGCAGGAACTCTATGAATGTGTGCGGGAGCGACTCTCCGGCGACGAGGTGATGCTCACCCATTCCCGATTCATTGATTCGGATCGCATGGCCAATGAGGAGAGGCTTCGCTCACTGCTGGGGCCGCAGGCGACCCGTGCAAACGGGAAACGCCCGGTTCGGATGGTGGTCATCGGCACGCAGGTGCTCGAACAGTCCTTGGACATCGATTTCGATGTCATGATCAGTGATGTCGCGCCGGTCGATCTGATCATGCAGCGCGTCGGGCGTCTGCACAGGCATGTGCGTGGGGAGGATCAATCGGCAAGACCTGAGGGCCTGCGAATCGCTACGTGCTACATACGGGGCATAGAGGAGTGGACGGAAGCAGGGCCTGAGTTCTCAACGCAATTTGCCAGGATATACCCGGATGCGTGCCTGATGGAAGCCTTGTCGGTGCTGGGTCTCACAGACTCTGACGCTCGTGTGGTCGAACATCTTCCTGCCGACATCGCAAGAACGGTGCGAACCGCTTATCGCCCAGATGCCATTAATGCTTGTATTCCGGTCGAATGGGTGCCAGACTACGAACATGCCTGCGTAAAGCGGAAGGAACAAATCGAGAGATCGCGAAACGACGCTAACAGCAGATACCTCATGACTTCCGTGGAATACATGAGGAAGAACGAAAGAACGCTTGCAGACTTCTTCGGCGATGAGATGACGATGAAGGGGAGCGGCAGACGGGCCGAGGAGAAGGCCCGTTGCGCCGTGCGCGACACTCAGGAGACCATCGAGGTGATGCTGCTCCAGCTCGGTCCCGACGAAAACGTTCGATTGCTGCCTTGGGTCGAGATCGATGGCCAGACCGCCGACGAGGGATTCGTCGTTCCTGTGGATGATGTCCCCCACGAAGCCGTCGCTAAGGCGATGGCGCAATCATCGGTGCATCTTCCCGCTGCGATGAACGGATACTCCCAAAACGACGATGAGGGAATCGATGGGCTGATCGATCAGCTCGAAAATGGATGTGCAAATGAGGCCATGATGTGGCAGGAGTCTCCAATGCTGGCGGGCCGACTCGCGGTTTTCCTTGGTGAGGATGATTCCGTGTCTAGCACCTTCAGCGCAATGGTGGGGGATTGGAAAGTCTCTTATTCTCGGGGAATGGGTCTATCCTGTATGAAGTTGGAATAACATACTATCTCAAGTTGCACGTTTTTATTAGAGGTGGTATCCTTAAAACCACGAACGAGCCGCCGATTTTCTTCCCGTCCTTTGGGAAGATGATCCATTGAGCTAGCAAGTTCGATGGTGTTCCCCTCAATGCAGAGGGGGTCGAATGCATCGGCGGTTCGTATGGGAATGCCAAAGGAGGTGAGTTCTAGATGAGAGTCAATATATCCTTCAACGATGAAGAGTTGAATCGCATCGGAGAGATAGCTGTGGGCAAGTACGTGAATGCGCATAAGCATGAATGCTTCTATTGCCACAAGAAGGTAGCTCTATCGGCTGATGTGCCGCGTAATGCAGTTCCTGTATGTGCGGAGTGCACCGCCAAACGCGGTTGAATGCTGATGCGCCCATAGTGTCTAACATCGTCCTGCCTCCTGCATATTCAATGGAGGCAGGACTTCTCTCACAACTACTAGTACTAGACAAAGATGAAAGGAGGAGGGATGGCTTCATTCAACCTATTGAACGAACCGTGGATTCGA
>Ga0209694_1000277_pt1 | contig 93724 bp, 96 predicted proteins | sample GluameincwithD2O_FD_187499 | JGI IMG/M metagenome (GOLD analysis project Ga0209694, IMG submission 187499) | Mouse cecum microbial communities from Vienna, Austria - Glucosamine amended microcosms incubated with D2O (SPAdes) (version 2) | ecosystem: Host-associated > Mammals > Digestive system >... | reverse complement strand
GACCTGGTGCAATTCACTGCCGAGAAAGATCTTAGCATATCATACACCAGATGAAATCTTTGAAAGAGAATTAGATCACATCTATCAAGCAGCTTAAGTGTTCAATTTATTATTGCAATTTACGAAACTATTTATTTTACAATTAGGATAAACTTCTAAAAGAGCATCTCGTGCATGATATAACGTTCGACCAGTTGTATAAATATCATCTAATAATAAAATTTTTCCACTAATATTTTTATTATCGATAGCCGAAAAGGTTTGCTTAGTCAATAACCGTTCTTCCCTATTCTTTTCTCCCTGAGCTTTCTCCGTATCTGACTTAACTAATAATTTCGTTAAAGGAACTAACTTTTGATAAATAGCATAAATTGTATCAAATCCTCTTTTTTCTAGATGACTGGGCGAGCTCGGAACGGGAACATAATAGTCAGCTGCTGGTAACTGATCAATTAATTCAGCTAGGACATGACACAAAATATAATCTCCATATCTTTTGTACTGCACCATAACATCATGGAAAGTATCATTATATTGATATAAAGAACGATTATCTAACAAATTGCCTGCATATTTCCGCTTCCACTGTAGACAATCATTACATAGCCCCTCTGTATTTATTTCTTTATTACAACCTGAACATATTTTTCCTTTCTTTTTAACAAACTTTTTTAGACATTCAGAACAAGTATATCTTTCCTTATACTTAACAAATAAAAACAATTTTTCATAGTTTATCTCTCTGCGAAAAGAGGAGTGACACAATAAACAATTATTCACTTATTCATCATCCTAATCTGTTTCATCGCTTGTCGGATATTTTTTGTATATTTGTGATAACAAAATAAAACTAGCCCATCTCTATCGTCTGCACTTCTTCCTACTCGACCTGCAATCTGAACTAGGCTTGGAGTATTGTAAATTGGATCATCTGCCGCAATTACAATTACTTGAACATGTTTAAAAGTTACACCTCGTTCTAAAATTGTTGTTGTTAGTAAAATATCAATTTCTTGATTACGAAATCTAGCGACTTTACTTTGTCTTTCTTTGTCACCCGCATATACACTCACGATCCTTTTCTCTTTAAAAACAGCAGTCAAATGTTTCTTATATATGGGCAAATCTTTGATTCTCGGAACAAATACCAGAAGAGGTTTGTTCATATCTATAATTTTCCTAATCTGTTTAATCAGAGCAGGATGAACTTTTCCTTTACGAGAAATAAAAGGTTTAAAGAAATATTTTTCTTTCGGTACAGGTAGTAATCCCTTATGAAATCTTCTTTTTAGTAAAGAATAATTAATTGCCTTACCTTTGGCCTGTTTTAGTAATTTTTTATCTGGAGTCGCAGTTAGAAAAAATGTACATCCCTTTTCTTTTACAGCATTTTTAGCTGCAAAATGAAGCATTTTATTTTCATAAAAGGGAAAAGAGTCTACTTCATCAATCACAATCAAATCAAAAGCCCGGTAAAATTTTAAAAGTTGATGTGTTGTGCATATGACAAATTGCTCATCTTTTGCATCATGGTATTCACGTCCATGGTATTTTCCAATTTCCACATTTTCAAATGCTGCTTGAAAGCGGGGAAATAATTCATCAACTACGTCAATTCGAGGCGTAGCAATTGCTATTCGGAAACCATTTTTTAAAACTTCTTCTACTACTTTAAAAAGCATCTCTGTCTTACCGGCTCCAGTTACTGCATGAATTAAATGATTTCGTCGTTCTTTAAAGGAATTAACTAACTCATTAGAGATCAACTCCTGTTGATTAGTTAATTTTCCCTGCCAACTTAGTGGAGTAACTATTTTAGGATAGGTACTTTTTTCAATGTTTCTTTCTAAATTCTTCTCTTCACTTATTCTTCCAACCCCAATACATTCTCGGCAATATAAATATCCATTAGGTAATCTTGCATCTGCTTTAGTGTTACATCGTTGGCATAAACCATTTATCATTGCAGGAACTTTTGTCGTCTTACTATTTATGTTATGGTTATTTTGATTATCTATTCATTGGCGTCCTTTTAATTCACTCATCAATATCACCCTATATTAATTACGCAAATGGAGGCGATTTTTTTGTCATCAAAACAACTAAACTATTTAACAATCAGTAAATCGGGTCAACATGAGATAGTTATCAAAAAAAGTAGATTCATCTGCTCGTTAGCTCGTACTAAAACAGTGGAAGAAGCCCAAACATTTATTGAGCAAGTTTCAAAAAAATATCATGATGCAACTCACAATACATATGCTTATACTTTAGGATTAAATGATAATCAAGTTAAGGCCAGTGATAATGGTGAACCTTCCGGAACAGCAGGTATCCCTGAACTAAAAGCTCTGCAATTAATGAAATTAAAAGATGTGACTGCTGTAGTCACAAGATATTTTGGTGGCATTAAGTTGGGTGCTGGTGGATTAATCCGCGCTTATTCAAATTCCGTAACTGAAGCCGCTCAAAATATTGGCGTTGTAAAATGCGTCATGCAGCAATTAATTGAATTTACAATTCCTTATAATCGACTTGATGAGGTTAATCACTATTTAAATGAAAATAAAATCCTAATTGATAATCAAATATATACTACTGATGTAACAATCCAAATTTTCCTAGATCTAGATCAAATCACTCAAGTTAAAGAGGATCTAATTAATTTATTATCGGGAAAAGTAGATTTCAAGAAAATAGACCAAAGATTTAATGAAATTCCTGTTACTAATTTAAATTTCCACGAACAATAAAAAAGATTTACGTTGTTTTAACGTAAATCTTTTTTATTTGTATTCTTTTTATTTAATCGTCTCACTTTTACTTCAGGATCTGCACGTTCCATTTTATTAATAGTGTGTTGAAGAAAATGCAGAAGTGGTTTATATTTTTCGCCTAATAATCCGATCGTTTCAACAAAAAGCTCAACTGCGAATAACAGACCTAAAATCAATAACCAGATCCCCCAGCGAGGAGACACTAATGAAAGCAATGAAACAAAAGAAAAAATAAGTGAAATTCCATAAATAGCTAACACAGTTTGACGATGGGATAATCCCATTCGCATTAATTGATGATGCAAGTGATGTTTATCAGCTTGAGATATATTTTTTTTATTTAATTTTCGCCTAATCATTGCATAAACTGTATCAGTAATCGGAACACCCAAAATAAGAATTGGAACTAATAATGACACAAAAGTTACATTCTTTAATCCTTTTAACGATAGGACGGAAATCATAAAACCAATATATAAAGCACCTGTATCTCCCAAAAATATCTTTGCAGGATGAAAATTATAAGGTAAAAAGCCCAATAAACAAGCTGCTAACATAATACACATAATTGGAACATAGTGTTGCCAACTCTTTAAAAAGAAGAAACCAACAATTCCCATTGTTACAAGAGAAATTAAGGTGACACCGGTAGCTAAACCATCTAAACCATCAATAAGATTGACAGCATTTGTTAAGGCAAGAATCCAAAAAATAGTAAGGGGAAAACTCCACCAACCTAGTTGAATATGGCCTAAAAATGGCAAGCTTAACTCTCTTACTTTAATTCCAGCTAAGAAATATACAACCAGGGATGCAACAAAAATCCCAAACATTTTTTGTCTCGGCTTTAATTCTAAAATATCATCAATCAAACCAGTTAAGATAATAACACTGGATGCCAATAATACTGAAAAAAGTTCATGAGTCGGAAAATCCTTCCGTAATAAGACAAATTCTCCAATATTAAAAGCTACAAATATTGCTAATCCACCAATAGTAGGCATTGGCTTTTTATTGATGCGACGAGCATTTGGATTATCAACTGCACCTAATACAAAAGCTAATTTTCTAATAAAAGGAGTTATAGCAGCAGTAATAATTACTAATAAGAATATTTTAACAATTGTTTGAAACATAACAATCTACTTTCTTAAACTTCTTTTTTTCATTATACCTACACCCCAATATAAACACAATAAAGCGGTAAACAAAAAAGACGAATCTTAAAGATTCGTCTTTACTTAGCTATTGCAACAGCACGTTTTTCTCGAATAACCGTAACCTTAATGTTACCAGGATATTCCATATCTTGTTCAATTTGATTTCTAATATCATGAGCAAGAATAGTAGTACGAGCATCTGAGATCTTATCTGGCTCAACCATTACCCTTATCTCACGTCCTGCTTGAATTGCATATGCTTGTTTTACACCAATGTGTCCCTTTGCAATCGTTTCTAGTTGTTCTAGTCGACGAATATAGTTTTCTAGAGATTCACTTCTAGCACCTGGTCGAGCTGAAGAAATCGTATCAGCAGCTACAACTAACTCTGCAATAAAGGATAACTTAGGAACATCATCATGGTGAGCAGCAATTGCATTCACAACCAAATCTGGTTCATGATACTTTCGTGCAAGTTCAACACCAATTTCTACATGGGAACCCTCAATTTCATGATCAATTGACTTCCCAATATCGTGTAATAATCCTGCGCGTACCGCTATTTTTTCGTCTAAACCAAGTTCAGCAGCCATCACACCTGTTAATTTACCGACCTCAATAGAATGAGATAAAACATTTTGTCCATAAGACGTCCGATACTTTAAGCGTCCTAAAATCTTTACCAATTCTGGATGCATCTTATGAATACCAAGTTCCATTAAGGCACTTTCACCAGCTTCGTAAATATCATCATTTACTTCTTTACGAGCACGATCAACCATTTCTTCTATCCGCGCTGGATGAATTCGACCATCTTTAATTAAACGCTCTAAAGCTCTTTTTGCAATTTCACGTCTAATTGGGTCAAAACCACTTAAGACTACTACATCTGGAGTATCATCAATGATTACATCTACACCAGTTAAAGCCTCAAATGAACGGATATTTCTACCCTCACGGCCAATGATACGACCTTTCATATCATCACTTGGTAAATTAACAACTGAAACAGTTTTTTCAGAAACCGTATCGGCTGCACTACTTTGAATTGCATCAACAATTACTTTACGAGCAAAATGATCTGCTTTTGCCTTAGCAAGTTGATTACTTTCTTCAATCATTTCTGCTCTTTCCTTAACCAATTGGTCTGAAAGTTTATCTAAAACGATCTTTTTAGCATCTTCTTGATTCAACTCTGCAACTTCATAGAGCTTTTTCTCTCGCTCGGTCACTAATTGATCGGCTCTATTTTCTTTTTCTAGAACCTGAGCCTGCAATTTTTTAATTTGGTTTTCTTTCTGTGTGAGTTGTGAATCTTTTTGATCCAACAAACTATCTTTATGATCAATAGCATCTTCACGTTGCAGTAAGCGATTTTCTTGTCTAGAAACCTCTTGACGTCGTTCATTAAGTTCATTATCCACTCTTTCGCGATAATGATGAATTTCTTCTTGTGCTTCCAGAATTTTTTCTTTTTTTGCATCTGCTGCAGCTTTCTTCATTGCTTCTTTTTGTGAAGCAAGATCAGCTTCTACAGCTTTAGCTTTACTTTCTGCATCTGCCAAGATGTGTTTTGCATCATGGGCTGCATTCTGTGCTTGAGTTTCCCACTTATTTTTACGGATACTATAGCCAGCACAACCTCCAACTAAGACAGAAACAATAGCGACAGCAACAGGAACTAAAATTGTATTTACCATATTTTTACTATCGCCTTTTTTATAGAATTATTTCACACATTATTAATAATAAAAGTATCCGGAAGTGATGTCAATCATACAAAAAACCTTGGCCTCTAAAAGCCAAGGTTTAACTGTATCTGTCGATTATTTTTTTTCATCGGAAGCATCTTTGTTTACTGGTACTTCCTTGTCCTGTTTTACCTTTTCAGGATTTTCTCGTTCTTCAATTGCTTTAGCATCAATTCCATAAGCTTCACGAACTTTTTCTTTTACTTCTTCGTAAACATCAGGATGCTCTTCTAGATATTGCTTAGCATTCTCGCGGCCTTGTCCAATGCGATCATCCCCATATGAATACCACGAGCCAGCTTTCTTAATGATATCTTTATCAGCAGCCATATCAATTAACTCACCAGTTTGAGAAATTCCTTTCCCATACATGATATCGACTTCTGCCACTTTAAATGGAGGAGCAACTTTATTTTTTACAACCTTTAATTTAACTCGGTTACCAATTACGTCTGATCCTTGTTTAATTTGTTCTGCTCTACGTACTTCTAATCTAATCGTAGAGTAAAACTTCAAAGCACGTCCACCAGGAGTAGTTTCTGGATTTCCAAACATAACCCCAACTTTTTCACGAATTTGGTTAATGAAAACAGCAATAGTTTTAGTTTTAGAGATATTTCCTGAGAGTTTACGTAAAGCCTGACTCATTAATCTGGCTTGTAAACCAACATGTGAATCTCCCATGTCACCGTCAATTTCGGCTCTTGGTACTAACGCAGCCACGGAATCCACAACTAAGATATCAATTGCACCACTCGCAATAAGCGTATCTGCAATTTGCAGACCTTCTTCACCAGTGTTTGGTTGAGATAAAATTAAGGAATCAATATCAACACCTAATGCTTCGGCATAAGCAGGATCCATCGCATTTTCCGCATCGATATAAGCTGCCGTTCCTCCACGCTTCTGAACTTCTGCAACAGCATGAAGAGCCACAGTTGTTTTACCAGAACTTTCTGGTCCATATACTTCAATAATTCGTCCACGAGGATAGCCACCAACTCCAAGAGCTGCATCTAAAGCTAGTGAACCGGAAGGAATAGTGGAAATTTGAGTGTCTACTTTTTCACCCATGCGCATCACTGCGCCTTTTCCAAAGTCTTTTTCAATCTTCTTTAAGGCAATGTCTAAAGCCTTCTTTTTATCATCTTTAGCCAAATCTCTTCCTCCTTATTCCATTTATAATAATTATACTTGGTTTGACTACCTAAAAGCAAGAAAAATACGAACTAGCGTTCAATATTATATTTCTCTATTTTTTATTACGCATTTTTTATTAATTTTTTTCAAAAAAAAGAAGCATCTCTGCTTCTTTTAATCTTAAATTTCACCTTTAAATACGTCGCCGCTTTGCTTAAAGTAATCGTAACCAGAGTAAATAGTAAAGATTAAGCAAATGTACAATAAGATTGTACCAATATAGTACACATCACCAAGCAATAAGAAAATAATCGAGAGCATCTGAGTCGTAGTTTTAATTTTACCTGGCATTTTTGCTGCTAAAACTTGGCCTTTATTTTCAGCCAAAATCAAACGTAAACCAGTGACGGCTAATTCACGACAAACAATAATAGCTACTACCCATGCAGGCGCTAAATTTAATGAAATTAAAAATACAAAAGCTGTCATCGTTAGCATTTTATCTGCTAATGGATCAGCAAATTTTCCGAAGTTGGTAACCAAGTTTCTTGAACGAGCAATATGTCCATCCAAAAAATCAGTTATTGATGCCACTGCAAAAATTACAGCTGCTAACACATGAGACCAATAAATATGTGCTCCTAAGAAAGTTGCACTACCTGCTGGCCAATTAAAGATTAAGACTAGCATAAAAACTGGCATCATGAAAATTCTAAACATAGTTAATTTATTTGGTAAATTCATTAACGGTTACTTTGACCTCCATTATTTTGGGTAGTATTAGTTTGACCTTGTGTGTTCTGCGTATTTTGCGTATTGTTTTGAGTAGTTTGGCCATTTTGTGTATTTTGATTTTGTTGGTTTTGTTGTGTTTGATTATTTACATTATTAGTTGAACTTTGAGTAGTTGCACTACTTTGACGAGTACTACTACTTTGGCTACTTTGATTACTCTGTCCAGCAAATGTAAATCTAATTGTCATTGGTGAAGCTGGATTAGTTGCATTATGTGCATTTACCTTCTTACCGGCTAAAGTCAAAGTAGTTGATACACTATTCCCCATTTGTACAGAAACATTGTTTACATTTTCTGGTAATTGAACTGAGTGCTTCTCATTAGCTTTCAAAGTTCCTTGCCAAACAGAAGAACCATTTACTAAAATTTGTGCCCAAACATCATTCTTAGTGGTTCCTAAAGTTAAAGTTCGGTCACTCTTCAATCCACTAACACGGTAACTATTATTACCTAAACTAGAAATTTTAACTTCTGAGGTTGTAGTTTTTGGAGTTGATTTCTTCTTTGATGAAGCTTTAGATTTTGAAGATTTGATATGAGAAGAAACGGTTACATTCTCAGCTTGATTTGCTGACTGTTGATTGGTTCCAGTAAAGAAGCGAGTGTAAACAATATAAACTACTAGAATTACTAGAACAACACCAACTACTGTTGCAATTTGAGGTAAATAGTTACGCCATAGTCCCTTACGACTATTAGTTGTCTCTTTAATTCTTTCGCTCTTATTGTCGATTGAATTTTCAACATATTCTTCTGGTTTTGCTTCAGGTACTTCAGATTTATAATCTGCTAATAATTCCTTGCCGTTAAGACCAACAACATCAGCAAATTGCCTAATAAAGGCTCTAACGTAAAAATCTCCCGGTAATTGATCAAAATCATCATTTTCAATTGCTGTAAGATATCGACGCTGAATCTTAGTTATTTTTTCTACATCTTCAATTGACATGCCCTTTGCCTTACGAGCACTGCGTAATTTATCTCCAATATCTGCCATAATATCCTCTCAACTTTTTGCAATAATTCAAATATGAGTATACCAAACTAATCGACCATTAAACAAGCCAGCCACCATCGACATAAATAGTTTGTCCAGTTAAATAGTCTGAACGTTCATCAAGCAAATTTTCTACCCAAAAAGATATATCCTTCGGATCTGCCAATCTTCCTGCAGGAATTTCATTTTTAACTTCATTTAAAGTTTCAGCATCAAAAATTGCATTCATTGGTGTATCAACTGCTCCAGGAGCAATCACATTTACAGTTAAATTAGCCGATGCTACCTCACGTGCATACCCTTGTACAAAGCTTGATAATCCACCTTTACTGGCACTATACACACTCTCTAGCGCACTTGCTTGTCCTCCATACACAGATCCAATAAATATTATTCGGCCATGTGCCTGCTTTAAAAGCTGGGATTCTAAAAGGGAAGTTATCTTTATCGGAGCTAATAAGTTAATTTGGATAATCTTCTCAATTTCATCTAATTCTTGACTTCCAAGAAATTGATAATTAGTGATTCCTTGTGTAAAAATTACAGCACTTATTGGTAAGAGATTTGATATTATTTTTTTAATTACATCATCTTCAGCCAAAAAATTTAATTTTAATGAAAAAAATTCTTGGTCTGGATAGTTTTCAATGAATTCCTGTACCATTTTACCGGCTTCTTGTTGGTTATGATTGTAATGAATATATAAAGACCAGCCATTTTCAGCCATATTTTCTGCAATAGCTCTTCCTATTCCACCAGTTGCTCCGAAAATTATTGCACGCTTCATTTAGTTAGCTTCCTCTTTACCTTTTAAAGTTGTAGTAAATATATCACTTTTATCCAATATATTTTCAACAGCTGTATAAAATTCATTAAAACTTAAAGATTGAATTGCTTGAGCTGCCGAATTAAAATTGTCATTTTCAAGTCCATATTCTGCTTCTTCAATAGCAATTGTACTAAGATCATCAAATTCTCTAATAGTCTGTGCCAATGCTTCCTTTTTTTGAAATACAAAGGACTCTTCCGTAACAGGAACTTCCAAAAGTTGGCTCTTAATATTCTTTAAAAACAAATCTGGCTTACTAGAAGCGCCGATAATTGTAGCAAAATTACCCGCAGTAGTATATGAGACCTGCAGCTCCATTGGTGAATTTAGAATACCTTGTTTTTGCATCTTTTCAAACCAAGGACTAGTTACTCCTAGCTTTGCTTGAAGCATCATTTCAAAAATACTTTGTGCTGTGCTATTCCTCAAACCTACTTTTTTAAAGTCAGGTAGTTTTATTCCTATACCGACCCTAGACGTAATTAAATCGGATGCAATAATTTTATTATGCTCTTTTTGAGAATTTACAATGGATAATTTTTTAGGTGCAACTTTTTTAGAAATTAAATATTTACTCTCAAGTTTCCCTACCTCACGTAAAATTTCTTTAGTTTGGTTTTCGCTGAATCCACCACAAGCAACAAATTCCATCCGGCAACTAACATAGTTATTGTCATAAATTTCTTGTAAAATTTCTGGCGTCATTTTTTTCAAACTAGATTTTGTACCGGTTAAATCTTCTGCCAAACTTGTTTTCGGAAACATCATTTGCATTAATTCATAATTTACTTGCCAATTGGGGTCGTCTTGATACATCGCTAATTCTTGAGCAATAATTTTTGATTCTTTAGCAACATTGCTTTTGGTGAAATGCGTTGTTCCGACTAATTCAAAAATTAATGGTAAAACCTGACGCCAATGTTCAGTAAAGCTCGCATAAAACATTGTTTCATTATAGGTAGTAAACGCATTCGTCGAAGCTCCAAGTTCTTCAAAACGTTGCGAAATGTCACCATCTTTTTTAGTAAATAATTTATGCTCTAAAAAATGTGCTCCACCACATAATTTTTGAGGATCACTGCCACCAAAATCTACGATTATTCCCATAAACTTTTGTGCAAAAAGTGGTCTCCTAATTACTTTTGCACGAAATCCAGACTTGTAATCTCTAGTTGTTACATCTAATTTTTTCATTTTAAACAATAGCTTTCGTTAAAGTATAATTTTTGGCTGAATTCAATTAATTTATCTATCTTAAAGCGATCAACATCAGCAATTCTCTGTACAAAAGTATAGTCACGCCCTCTTAGAGCATTGGCTAGCATCTGAATCAAAATCAAATCTTGCCGATCAGTACTAATTTGGTAGTTACGCTTTAAGGCAGATTTAGCCTTAGAGAAAATTCCTTCATTCACTTTTCCATCTTGTACTGCTTTTACACCCATTTTAATTGCTTTAGAAGCAGCTGCTATTTTATCTTTAGAAATTCCTGTACTAATTAAAAATAGAGAATTATTGAGATAATTAGTCGCATCAATTGCATATGCTGCTCCTAGTTTTTTTCTAACTTCAGTAAAGAGCTTAGACGACTCATCCCCAGCAAGATATTCTCCTAAAAATAATCCACCAAATTGTTTTAAATATATTGGAAGAGATTGATCATACCCATACCCAATTAAAAGCTGTGCTTGTTCACTCTTAAATTGTATCTCTCTTTCAATTGGATTTTCTTCTGCAGGAAGAGACAATGTAGAAACTACAAAATCATCAAAATAGCCAGGCCAATCAAGTTGTGTTTGAACTAAGTCAGTTAAGCTATCGGGATCTTGTGCTTGTCCTAAACAAAAAGCTGGAGCATTTTTCAACGTATTAAAAAATGACTTAATTTCTTCTAAACTAGCGTTTTTGAGTGTCTTTTCATCCCCAAAAACACTATCTTGGTAACTAGGCATATTTCGATACCAGGTATTAAAAAATCCGCTTAAAGAAACATTCGCCGGCAACTCATAATATTGTTTTCTTTCTTGTTCGAGTTGCCTTTTTGCTAATTCTAATAATTGACCATCAAAAAGAGGCTCTTTTACCACCTTAAAGAAGGCATCCATTATTACTTTATAATTATAGTCCGGATCTAAGATTTCACGTGGTTCAACGAAATTTATAGTATAAAAAACTACGATTTGATTTCCAAATACTTCAGGAAAAACTTGCAAACTCGTATTATAAAGGTTAGAAAAAGTTTTTGCCTGTAAGTTTATACCCGGAAATTCTTTAGTGGCATTGCTCTGCATGCAAGCTAAGATATTTGCTAATGCCAGTGTTTTTTTATCTAAAGGTAAACGTAAAAAACAGCCCAACGTGGCTGTTTTAAATTTTAAATTATGGTCAATTCTAATATTTGTCATAATTACTGGTCATCGTCCTTTTCTGGTGGAATAAGTACTTGTCTAGGTTTTGATCCTTCGGATGGTCCGACAATTCCTTTAGCTTCCATTTCGTCTACAATTCTTGCAGCTCGATTATATCCAATTCTAAATCTACGTTGAAGCATAGAAACACTAGCTGATTGTTGCTTTCTCACTAAGGCTACTGCCTGATCATAAAATTCATCTTCAGGCTCATCTTCATTCTCAGCTTGACCCTCAGAATCATTTTTCGAAGGAATCATATCTTCGTTATATACGGCCTCTTGTTGTTCCTTTACCCAGGATACTATTTTTTCTACCTCAGTTACAGAGATATATGCTCCCTGAACTCGTTCAGGTTTAGCAGCACCAATTGGCAAGAAGAGCATGTCTCCACGTCCCAGAAGTTTTTCCGCACCAACTTGATCCAAAATAGTTCGCGAATCTACTCCACTAGAAACAGCAAAAGAGATTCTTGAAGGAACATTTGCCTTAATTAACCCGGTGATGACATCAACACTAGGTCTTTGAGTCGCTAAAATCATGTGAATTCCTGCTGCTCGCGCCATCTGAGCCAAACGAACAATTGCATCTTCCACATCATGCCCGGCAACCATCATTAAATCACTTAACTCATCAACAATCACTACAATATAAGGTAGCTTTTCCATTGCTGAATTATTTTTATCAGCATTATTTTCAACTACTTTTTGATTGTACTCAGTAATATTTCGAACGCCTCCAGCAGCAAAAAGCTGGTAGCGTCTTTCCATTTCTTTAACAGTTTTACGCAAGGCATTCGTTGCTAATTTAGCATCTGTAACAACAGGGATTAGTAAATGGGGAATTCCATTATATACAGAAAGTTCAACCATTTTTGGATCAATTAGTACTAACTTTACATCCTCAGGGTAAGCCTTCATCAAAACACTAGTAATAATTGTGTTAATTGCAACAGACTTACCGGATCCAGTAGATCCCGCGATTAACAAGTGTGGCATCTTACGTAAATCTGCTGAAATTACTTTTCCTTCAACATCTTTGCCTAACGGCACATCAAGCGAAACCTCTTTTGATTTTGCATCTTGATGAACCATAACATCTTTAAATGAAACGGCAGAAGTAGTTCGATTCGGCACTTCAATACCAATTAATGGTTTACCTGGAATTGGAGCTTCAATACGGATATCTTTTGCAGCTAAAGCCAAAGCAAGATCATCCGCTAAGTTGACTATTTTACTTACTTTCACTCCAACTGCTGGCTGGACTTCATAGCGAGTAACCGTTGGACCTAATACAGCTTTTTTTACGATAACATGCACGCCAAAGCTCTTAAAAGTTGACTCTAAAACTTCTGTATTTTTTTGAATTAAAGCCTTGTCTTGACTCTGATCTACATTTTTTATAGGTGACAATAAATTAATTGGCGGCTTTTTATAGTTGGGATTCTTTGGCTGACTACTTTGTTTTGTCTCTAAATCTCCATGATCAACAGTTTGAAGTTCTTGTTTCATCTTTTGATCTTCTTCAGCATAAGAATGTGAAGCTGGCAAATCATCTGTAGAAGTATCTTCAACTTCTGTTGCTATCGGAGTGCTTTCTTGGGAAACTTCAATTGGAGGCTCAAATTTTGGACTGCTTTCTTCCTTAACTTTATTAGAAGCCGCAGGTTCACTATTAAAATCAGACATACTTGGGAAAGTATCATCATGATTATCTAAAGGATCGGTTAGTTTTTCTCGATTATTTAATTTTTCTTGCTTATTTTGCTCATGCTTTTCAACTAAATCGCTGTATTTACTTTTTAAAGCTTCCCCAGCATCTTTATTTTTCTCAATTACTAATTGTGAACCTTTTTGAAAACCGGACAGCAAGGTAGCAAATTTCACGTTACAGATCATTAAAATACCGATTAGCATCATCAACAAAGATATTACTTCAGATCCTACGGTTCCCAAAATTGGAAAAACAAGTTGATAAAACATGCTTCCAATAAAGCCGCCACCAACCTTAGTTGTAATCTGCGCCCGGGAAAATTCTTCACCAATTGATGTCAAAAAAGCATTTACAAATCCTTGATGAATCATCATTTGATTAAAAACGCGAGAACTTTCCCAAAGGAGTAAGCCTAAGTAAAATACACCTAACCCACTACCACGCTTCAAACTGAAATGCGGGGGTTGATTATAAATAACCATCACTAAGCCAAACAAACCAAGAATAATACTAGCTAAATAGTGGCTATCACCAACGAAAAATCGAATTAAATTAATTAGTTGTTGACTAAATAAACCGAAATGAACGCAACTTAAAACTGCTACTAAAACAAGTACTATTCCTGTAATGACCCAGTCCATACTTTGCTTTTTCTTTTTAGTAGTTGTTTTTTTCTTTTTTGTTGCCCTGCGTTTTCGTTTTTTAGCCATCAAGACACCTTCTCAATCTTTTTATTTGTCATCTTTATCTTTTTGATTATCCTTGTTTAACTCGTTAAAGTTCGACTTAAAACTAAGGTTAACTGGGTGATCTAAAGTTAATTGAGTAATTTCATAAGTCAAAGTTTCAATTTCTTCAACTAAAGGTCTAGAAAGTAGTTGATACTCTGACGGTTCTAAATCTGAACCATCCCCAAAATAGTCAACAAATTGAACCACTCTAGTAATTACTCCACTAACTGTAAAGTCACCTGGAGCAGGTGATACTTCAAAAGGAACGGCAATTTCGAAATATTTGCCATTCTTACCTTCATCTTGACTACCATCTTCTAAATCTTGATAAACCTGGCGCAAGGAAACATTAACTTCATTTTTCACCTTTTGTTCATCATTTAAATCATAGTGAAAAGAACGAACTACGATTGGGGTCATATTTTTAAAATCCATTTTAATTCTCTCCTAAATTTCTTTCATAACGTTCAGGACGATTGTAATTATCCTTTAACTTATCATTTTCATAGTGATGGCTCTTTTCCATATTTGGAAAACCTTGCTGTCTTAAAGCTTCCAGCAGAACCATAGCAACTGAATTTGATAAATTATAACAACGAATATTATCAGACATAGGAATTCTAAGATTCCTATCATAATATTCTCTCATAAAAGTTTCTGGCAAGCCTGTTGTTTCTTTACCAAAAACAAAATAATAATCTTTATTGGGATCCGTATAGTCTACTTGAGCATAATTTTTTGAAGAAAACTTTGAGATTAAGTACATTTCATCATTTGGACCAAGTGTATTTAAAAAAGCTTCTAAATCATCATGCATTCTAATATCAACTTTATCCCAATAATCTAATCCAGCACGCTTCATTTTTTTATTATCAATTTGAAAGCCAAGCGGTTCGATTAAATCTAACACTGTATTAGTACCTGCACAAGTACGAGCAATATTTCCCGTATTTGCTGGCATCAATGGTTCATAAAGTACAACGTGATTTGTCATAAAAAACTCCTCTTGTAAAAAAACGCAGCACCTGTAATATGGCAAGTACCACGCTTAATTCTATCTTCAATTCTACTCTTTACTTCCTTGAGTATCACTATCTTCGATTGACTCATCATCATAAAGATTTGAAATCTTACGATAATAATTGAATAGTCTGGTTACAATTATTTTGATTACAGCATAGACAGGGATGGCAAAAATAACTCCCCATAAACCAGCTACTGCGCTTGCACCAATTAATAGCAAAATAGTTGTAACAGGATTCATATTCATCTTATTTCCCATTACTAGTGGTGAAATAACGCGTCCTTCAAGTGTTTGCTCTATAGCAAAAACTATTAAGACTTTGATCAACATCATTGGAGAGCTGATTAATCCTAAAATAATTGCAGGAATAAAGGCAATAAATGTACCAAAATATGGGATCATATTCAAAATTCCAGCTAAAACTGCTAATGTAATTCCATAATTTAATCCAATTACTGAATAACCTATTGCAAACATTACTCCAACCCAGAAGGCAACAGTAATTTGACCTCGAATATAGGAAGCAACTGCTCCATTAATATCACTAAGTAAGCTTGAAAAACTAGGTTGTAGTTTTTTAGGAGCAAACTTAGTCACATAAGGATTCAAACGATGACCATCTTTTAACATAAAGAATAAAACAAATGGTGCTGTTAATAAGGTCATAAAAATCATTGTAATTACGTTAACAGCAGATGACAAGTTACTCAAGGCTAAATTGAAGCTATCCTGACCTGTTTTAAACATTTTAGTTTGTGCATCAGAAATAGCTTGATTAATTCCTCCGCGAACTCCATTTAAACGTGGATCGCGAATCATCTTTTCGAAACCTTTTTGTGCATCTTTCCAATAAGTTGGCCAATTCTTTACTAGGGAATCAGTTTGATGCTGAATAATAGGGATCAAAGTATTAATGATCCAAATCAATCCTCCTACAACGATAACAAATAGTAGAATAATCGTAATTATTCGGGGAACTTTTAATTTTTTCTCCATCCAATCAACTACTGGATCCATTAAATAGTATTGGATTGATGCAACTAAAATTGGTGGAAAAATTGCATTAAAAAATGTCCAAAAAGGATTTAACACAAAAGAAATTTGGTTAAATACCAAAATGATCAAGAAGAACAATAAAATATTAAGTAAGGCTATGCTAAAACGGTTGTTCAAAAACCACTTAACAAAAAAATTACTCTTCTGATGATGTTTTTTTACATCCATAGCTTTCCCTCTTATCTATGTTCATAGGTAATCCAGTCGCCTACCTTAAATTCTGGCATTTTTTCTTTAGAATCTTTTTCTAAATATATAGCATTAGTCATTGGCTTTTTTGGAACTTCATCAGTAAATACTAAAGTAGCATGACCAATAGCTTGCATATTCATTTGAACCATTGGCCCAACATATAAGGCTAGATAAGTAGTACCATCAATTGTGATAGAATCGTCTTTTTTAAAGACAAATTTTTCTACTGGTGTTGCTGGATCGAACCCTTGTAATACAGCAACATCCCGCAACTTATCAGTAGCTTTATTATCAAACAAAATTACGATGTTATCTGCTGGATCTAATGCTTCCGAACCAATAGCAGTAATTGTAGAATTCCATTTCATTTTTATCAACCTCTTTATTAAATTTTACCATATCAACTTATTTATCCAATAACACTTAATTGCGATTGCCTATTCTTACTAAAAGGTAGAAAATAAATATGTTATGGAAAGTTTTTATCAGGAGGCTAACATAAAAATTATGAAAGTTTGGTTTGGTGGCTATACGAGCCATGACTCAAAAGGTATTTATACTGTTAATGTTGAAAATGATGGAACTGATATTAAACTAACTAATATTAAAAATACTGTTGAAGTTGAAAGACCAACGTATTTCCAATTAGTTGGTGATTTATTGTTTACTATCATCCAAAAAGGCGACCAAAGCGGTATTGCTACCTATAGAATTAAAAATGGTGAAGCTGAAAAATTAGATACCTATTTTCACAAAGGAGCAGCTCCTTGCTACATCAGTGTTGATCCACAAAAGCATTTAGTTTTCACTGCAAATTATCACTTAGCAACTATTAATGTGTTTTCTTACGACAAAAATGGAAAATTAACCTTCATTACTAACGACAAACATGAGGGTCATGGACCAAGAGTAGAACAAGATCAGGCTCACCCACATTTCTTCGATGAAACTCCTGCTGGTAATTTAGTTTCATGTGATTTAGGAATCGACGCTGTTGATTTTTATAAGTTAGACGATAACAGATTAAAACACCTAGCACGCTATCAAATGGAAAAAGGCTTTGGTACTCGGCACCTTACCTTTTCACCAGATGGTAAAACCATGTACATTGTTGGTGAATTATCTAGTCAGGTTAATGTTGCCCGTTTAAATGAAAACACTTGGGAATTTGAGGATATAGCAACATATAAGACTATCCCGGATGATTTTACTGATCATAATGGAGCTGCTGCAATTCGAATTTCTAAAGATGGAAAATTTATTTATATTTCTAATCGTGGTCATGATTCAATTGCTGTCTTTAAAGTTTTAGATGATGGAAAACTAGAATTAGCCCAAAGAATTTCTGTCTTTGGTTCCTTCCCACGTGATTTTAACTGGGATAAAGCAGAAAAGTACCTAGTTGTAGCTAATCAAAATACTAATAACGCAACTCTTTACCGTCGAAACTCTGAAACCGGTAATCTAACTCCAATTCAAAAAGACATTTCTGTTCCTGAAGCTACACGCGTATTATTTGAAGAAGATTAAACTCATTCTATAAATTAAGCCATGAATATTCATGGCTTTTCTTTATTTATTGGAAAAAGGATATACAATATGCAAAATAATGCAGCTGATAAACTTTCACCTTTCACGAAATTAACAATAGAACAACAAAATCTAATTACTCAAATTATTTCTTTTACTAAACAACACATTAATCGGAACTTTCCCGCTGTTTTCACCATCTATGGCGAGGCTGGTACAGGAAAAAGCGTTGTTCTTTCTTCCCTGTTTTACCAAATACAAAAATTACGTCATGATAAAACTAGTAGTATTTATCAAACTAACAATTATTTTCTTGTTAATCATCCAGAGATTTTGAAAGTTTATCGTCAAATTGCTGGAACTTTACCTAACCTCTTAAAGAAAAATTTTCAAAGACCAACTACTTTTATTAATCAATTAGATAAGAAAAATGAACACGCTGATATTGTTATAATCGATGAAGCGCACTTACTTCTTTCTAAGCCAGATCATTACAATAATTTTTATCATGAAAATCAGTTAACTGAAATTATTAAAAGAAGCAAGGTAGTGATTTTAGTATTTGATCCATATCAAGTACTAAAAATGAAAACTCTTTGGACTAAAGATCGCCTAGAAAAAATTATCGATCCCTATCCTCATCAAAAATATCATTTAAAACATCAATTTAGGATGACTGCTTCTTCTGAATTACTTAGTTGGTTCAATTCATTTACTAAACATAAAATCATCGATCCTATCCCTACTAATGCTAATAGCAACTATGACTTTCGTATTTTTGATAATGCCGAGAAAATGCGAAAGGAAATCGTTAAGCGCAACTGTGAAGTAGGATTAAGTCGAGTTCTTTCTACATCCGGCTATCCTTCGACCTTAGATGGAGGCAAACATTACATCCAAGAAGGAAAATTCAAAATGCCATGGGACCAATATAACTACACTGCCACTCCTTGGGCTGAAATACCAAAAACAATTGATGAGGTAGGCTCAATATATACTTGTCAGGGATTTGATTTAAACTATGCTGGTATTATTATCGGTCCGCCCATCAGCCAAATCCCCGGCACAAACAAAATCCGTGTTAATTTAGACAAAATAACTGATGTAGAAATGTTTAAAAAGAGAAAAGATTTATCTGATCCTCGTGAAATCAAAACTCTTGAAGAAGAAATGGTTCTTAATTCTTTAAATGTTTTATTTAAGCGGGGAATCAAAGGAACTTATCTTTATGCTCATGATCCCTTGCTTAGAAAAACCTTAGTCTCTATGTTCAAGCAAGCAACACAAAAGACAAAATAAAAGATTATGGTTTAAAACAAACCATAATCTTTTTTGTTAATTCTCATTCAAATAAATTGTTACATCTTTAAATTAGATTTGCTTCTTCAAGCAATTCTTCAATCCATGTTCCCTTAATCTTTTTCATACCAGCTTTTACAGCTAACTTTTCCGGTAATGGCATTTCTTGGTCTGCTAATTTCTTTTTATCAGACATGTAATACATAGCACGAAGTAATTCCCGGATATCATAAACAGAACTCCAAACTTCTGGAACTCCTCGATCTACATTAAGTAGTGTATAAACAGATTCCATAGCTGTTCTAACTGAATATTCTGTAGTAAACACTGTATCTCTAGTAGGGCTTTCAGCAAAGTTACCAATAAATGCCAAATTTTTTGATCCTTCTGGTACAACAGCTGGCCGGTCACCATCATGACGAGGCATGAAGTAACTAGTAATATAAGGCATATATACCGGAACGGTGTTCATATTTTCTTCTGAAGATAATTCTTTAATTTCACTTTCTGGCACACCCAAATGATAAAGCATTTCTTCAGCAATTTCTTGTCCAGTACAGTCGACTACCTTTTTCTTAATATAATTCCCCTCAGTATCTGAATACAAAGCATAGATCCAGACTACAATCTCATTTGGCTTTTGAGTTGGAAAATGAGGTTGACGGTGAATAGTAAAACTTAGACCCCAATTTGAATCTGTAACCGTAATAATTCCACCAGTATTTACTTTTCCATCATACAAACTACGTTTAGTCAATCTTTCAAAGTAAGGGGCTACTTTTTTATTCTTTAACGTTGTAGTTGCAGAAACAAACCATGATTTTTCAGGTAAATTTTCACTAAAGACATCAGGGTGACCAAATGCCGGATCTTGTTTAGCTAAGTTTTCCCATAACTTCCAAGATCCACCCTTAGCATGAGTAATTGGCGCAGGCGTAGTTTGGTTCCCATAAGTAGAGCTTTCAGTAATTGATCCATTAGTTACAAAGACAATGTCATCTTCAGTTAAATCAATATCTTCTTGCTTACCGTTCTTCTTCATCACAATCTTTTTAGCAACTTTTTCATTTCCTTCATGGTCAACTAATACATTTTCTACTTGAACACCATATTCAAATTTAACGCCATGGTCTTTTAGATATTTAAGTAGTGGCTTCACCATAGAATCATATTGATCATATTTGTTAAACTTCAAGGCAGTAAAGTCAGGTAAACCATCAATATGGTGAATGAAACGCATACAATAACGTCTCATCTCTGCAAGAGAATGCCATTTTTCAAAAGCAAACATCGTTGACCAATAAGTCCAAAAATTAGTTTCAAAAAATTCAGGTGAAAACCATTCTTCAATTGTTTTTCCTTGAAGTTCAGATTCTGGTGTTAAAACTAACTTAACAATTTCACTAGCATGCGAACCCAATTGATATAGTCCATCTGTTGGCAATTCATTACCACGCTTATGAATCAATCGACAATTCGAGGAGTTAGGATCCTCTTTATCAAGCCAGTAATATTCATCTAAGTAAGAAGCTCCTGGTATCCGCAATGATGGAACTGATCGATACATGTCCCACATACATTCAAAGTGGTCTTCCATTTCTCTACCACCTCGAACTACAAAACCAGCATTAGGCCGGTTAGTCCCATCTAGAGAGCCGCCCGCAACATCCAATTCTTCTAAAATATGAATTTTATCACCAGACATCTTAGCATCTCGAACCAAAAAGAATGCTGCTGAAAGGCCCGCTAATCCACTACCGATTATGTAAGCAGATTTCTTGTCTACACCAGCCGGCTTTTTAGTATCCGCAAAAGCTTCATAGTTTCCTTTTGAATAGTACATACAAGTGATCCTCTTTTCTATATTTGAATAGTATTAACACTTCTTATATTTAATTCTATGTAAAGCGGTTACACTAGTCAATCAATTTAGCTGTTATATTTATAATTCATTACTTATCAAGTTCTTCCATAATATTTCCATATCAATAGGATCTGCTATTTCAATTTTTTGTCTTTTTTCTGAAAAAGGATCATCAAATTCAAGATAAAAACAATTTAACGCTTGTCGCTTAAAATTATCTTTAATTCCATACAAAGGATCACCGAACAAGGGATGTCCTAAATATTGCATGTGCACTCTAATTTGATGAGTTCGTCCAGTTAAAAGCTGTAATTCTATTAAGCTAGCACCTTTAACTTGATCTAAAACCCGATATTTTGTAACTGATCTTTGTCCGTTATTTACTACTCCGCGCTTAACTCCGGCATCTATTTTGCCAATTGGTGCATCAATAGTTCCTTGTCTTTGTGCTTCTTCAAAATTTCCATGCACAATTGCATGATATTTCTTAATAAACTCATTCTTTTCCATCTTACTAAAACGTGCATGCGCAACTGCGTTTTTTCCTACCAAAACTAATCCAGATGTATCTCGATCAAGTCTTGTGATCACATGTGGCTTAAGATCAGTTTGTTTTTGTTGTTGAAAATAGTGCAATAAACGATTTACTACTGCATCACTATCTTCATAGCGAGATGGAATTGACAAGATTCCGGCATCTTTATTAATAACTAAATAATCTTTTTGTTCAAAAACGATATTTAGCTTCTTAGACGAGGGCTTTAACCATTTATTTTCTTTTTCTTCTCCTAAAATAAAAATTACTTCATCTCCAGCATGCAGCAAGTAGCTAGTATACCGGCGGTGATGATTCACTAGAACCATCCCACCATGATGCTGGCTATTAGTCAAAGCGCGTTTAGAAAAACCATTTTTTAACAAAAAACGCCCCAGTTTCTGAGGTGTTTTATTTTCAAATTTTAATTTAAAATATTGCATTATTGTTTATCTTTAGGTTGGCCGATAAAAGCATCTTCTACACGATTCCAAAAATGAGTATGTTGATACTTATCGAAGCGAATAACATGTTGAGAAATACGGTACTCAATTTTTTTAATATGCTTGTGATTAAATTCATAACCATCAAATGTAACTACATAATGATCATCACTACCTGTTTCCGGCTTAATGGTGATCCATTCATCGGGTGCAATTACAATTGGAGATGAGAGTGTTCTAAACACACGATTATTAATTGAAGCTATTTCAGTCATTTGTAAAGCTTTTAAACGTGGATGAATGACAGCACCGCCTAATGACTTACTATAGGCAGTAGAACCTGTAGGGGTAGAAACACATAAGCCATCTCCCTTAAAACTTTCAAAAAACTGGTCTCTGATGTAAACATCGGCCTTTAAAGTCTTAGAAACTCGTTTAATAGTTGCCTCATTTAATGCAAGCAACTTTTTCTTTTCACCTGCTCCAGTAGTAATGATCAATTCCAAGAGTGGATAGGAAGCTGAAGATGGTTGCTTCTTAGTCAAATTATCTACCATCTTGTTAATTTCAAAATTACGCCAGTCAGTATAAAAACCTAAGTGTCCAGTATGAACACCAATGAATCTAATTTTATCAACTAGATTTTGGTATTTATGAAATCCCGAAATTAATGTTCCATCTCCTCCGATAGTAATTACCACGTCAGGATTTTCAGGATCAATTTCAATTTTTCTAGCATTTAGTAATTTTTCTAATGCTTTAACTACTGCTAAGGTTTCAACTTTATCATTATAAACGAGTGCGACTTTCATTATTGCTCTTTTCCTTTAGATTTAGTAAAAATTCTCTGTGCTTCCTGCACTTCATCTTTAATTGATGACATTTCTTCATCTAACTTATAAGCAGCCTCAGCTGTTGTCTTAAGTCGCTTAGAAATATCTTCCGGGTATTTTCCCTGATATTTATAGTTCAGTGTGTGTTCTACTGTTGCCCAGAAATTCATTGCTAAGGTACGAATTTGAATTTCAGCAATTATTTTCTTTGGTCCATCAGGTAAAAAAACTGAATATTCAATTACCATATGATAGGATCGATATCCTGATGGTTTAGCATTTTGAATATAGTCTCTTTCCTCAACTACTTGCATATCTTGCCGTTCATGAATTAAATCAACTACTCGATAGATATCATCAACAAATTGACACATAATTCTAATACCAGCAATATCTTGCATATCATTCTCAATGACCTCAGGGGCAATAACACGCCGTGTCATTTTTTCTTTAATTGAATCAACTGTTTTAACACGTCCGACCACGAATTCAATCGGCGAATGCTCACCCTTGTTTAAAAAACTTTGTCTAAGTGATCGAAATTTAACTTTTAATTCAGAAACAGCCTGTTGATAAGGCCATAAAAATAAATCCCAATCTTTCATGTATAAATCCTTTCCGTTTCAAACAAAATTATTCTACCATATAGAGGGATAACATTAACTAGTGAAAGGATAAAATTATGAGTAAAAATTTAGAAATCGAATCAAAAACTCTACTAGATAAAGAAACCTATGAGAAAATGCGTGCAGCTTTTACCGCAAAATCTGATTTTATTCAAAAGAATTATTATTTTGATACACCAGACTTTGATTTAAAAAATAGTGATGCTAGCTTAAGAATCAGAATTCTTGTTGATCATGCAGAGCAAACTATTAAAGTTAAAGAAACTAATCCTAAGGAAAAGAAATACAGTGAACGGATCGAAATTAATGATTTACTATCTGTAGCACAAGCTGAACAAATGACTCAAAGTTCATATGAAGGTGACTTCTTTTTATTTGGGGGAGATGTTGGTGATTACCTCCAAAAGCATTATTCCAATGAAGCAATTCACTCTTTGAAATTAATTTCTTGGAGTCAAACTCGAAGAATACTAGCTAACGGTCCAGAAAACTGTGAATTGACTTTAGATTTAACAGAATTTCCAGATGGATACTATGACTTTGAATTAGAAATTGAAAATGATGATCCTGATATCATCAAAAAGGTACTTTCTGAATTAGAAAAACAATTTAATTTTACAGTTAATAAGGAAAATACTAATCAAAGTAAAGTACAGCGTGCTTGGGAACATAAAAAATAAAACAAATTTTTTTCCATTTCATTCATTTTCTGATACAGTATTCATGAACTTGGATGGAGGAAATAACAAAATGTTTGAAATATTTTTCTTTGTTAATCCAATTGGGGTTAACTGTTATCAAAATGAGCAGGAAATAATCGCTGCAGTCAGTGGTTACAATCAAAATATTTCTTACCACTTTATTCCCATAACTACGATGAACACAATTCGGAACGATATCAAAGCTAGACATCTTTCTTTAAATAATGTCGAAGTTTTCAACACTTTTAGTCAAAGTGCTTACAACGCAACTAAAGATTATCACACTCTAAAATTAATTGTCGGCAATAAAAAGGCTAGACAATATATCATTAATTTGCAGCATGCGATTAATGATATGAATAGAACTTATTCTCCAGAGCTCGTTGATGAGATTCTAAATTCTTTAGATGTTTCAATAAAAAACTTCAAAAAGAATCGAGAATCAAACTACATAAAGCTCTCAATGGATAAGGATTTAAAACTCGCTGATGACTTAAACGTCGTCACTACTCCTACAACCATTATTTTTAACTATGATGATGACCAAGGAGATTCTGGTATGATGATCGAAGGTTGCGCAAATCGTGAAGAAATTGAATCTGCAATCGTTGGGGATAAACAGACTAGTAGTGATAATAGTTTACGCTTGTTATAATTCAATTAGGCTAGATGATTTTTTGAATCATCTAGCTTTTTTTGTAGATAAGTTATTATTGGACTCTTTTCCTTTGGCTCCCTCAGTTCTAAAAATAGTTTCTCAGGTATATCTGCTACTGAAAAATGTAATTGGTATAACAAAGAAGCAATTTCTAACCCTAGTTTACTTTTATGAGTAATTTGTTTCTGTAAATATATTTTTTGATCTTGAATAGAAGAATACTTTATATTTCGTCGATTAGTTGGAGCAAAAGTAAATAAATTTGCAATTCCCTTCTCATCTAAAGAAAAATGTTTTATATCATAACTTATTTCTGAACTAACTGCAGCCTTTAAAATATTATATTTTAATGTAATTACACAACTAAATGGATTAATTTCTAAATAATACCATTGCCATTTTGGGCTATACCTTAGAAATATTTCTTTTGAACGATTAAGTTTATTTTTTAAATAATGCCTTTGACCCACAATCCAAATATCTTTTATAGATAATTTTTCATATAAACTATGTCGATGCTTAAATTCTGTCTCGCTTAACGGAGCACACTGCACTTCAAAAGCTAATTTATTTTCTACTAATACATCAGCTCTCAATTGTTGATCAAGCAATGGGACCTCAACTTCTGCATTAACTCCATTTGCTTTTAGTGCAGTACATAAAAGTTGCTTAGATTGATAATGTTCTTCTTTCTCTCCTGTTCCCCTAACTTGATAGAAATGCTTAAAAAATGGTAGCTTTTCTTCTGATAGAATCAAAATCATTCGTTTTCTACAAGACGGACAAGTATAATAATCCTGATTTAACTTCTTAAATCCTTTATTAACTTGTTCTGCTTCCTTGATGGCTAAGACTAATTTTTTATTTAAAATAGCTGCGTACATTTTATCGCCCAATATTATATACGCAAAAAGAGAGATGATTTTTTCATCTCCCTTTTTTAATCGAAATATTCTCTTATATTCCCTAATGCATCTTGGCCAATTAAGCACTTAGCATTTTTCTTTATTCTTTGGAATTGCTTTTCAGTCATTCCAGTTCCATATTCATTAGCAATTACCCAAGTATCTTCGGGTTTCAATTCTACATAATTATCATCTAAATAGGCTAAATCTAGATAGTATTCATGATGATAGGTATATAAACTGGAGGCTAATCCTTCAACCTTTAAAGCATCGGCTAAGGCTGCAACTAAATCAATACTATCCAGCTTAAAGACGCGACGATTATCACTGACTAATTTTTCACGATCATCATTAATTTCAGTTTTGCGTTGATCATCATCTCCAGCCCCTAATCCCTTTAAAAGATCTCTTAATTGATCATTCGGATTGTTACTACTATCATCATCACTATCAGGTACTTTTGAAATAAGTAATTCTAATCCAGAACTACTTGGCATCACCTGAAAAGTAACGGGATCTCCTTTAGCAAAAGTATGATCTGTGTCGACTTCACTTAAAATTTGATAGAAGAAATGTTGAATTTGACTTTTGTTTCCTAACAAGTCGAGCATTGTTATTCCGCGTTCTTTAAGTTCATCTGCGTCCATTGTTACACGAATGGTATTTTCACTTATTCTGTGTACTTCCACTTATTATCACCTCGAAGTCTCTATCTTTAATACATTGTAACCTATTTTCCTACTCATATAAAAACGCTAGCTTAAAAAAGCTAACGTTTTTACAATTTTTAATTAAAAATCAGCAGTCATTGCTTGGATCTCTTCAAGTTCTAAGCGACGAACTTTACGAGGAAGAAATCTCCTAATTTCATCTTCGTTGTAGCCTACCTGTAAACGTCTATCATCCATAATGATTGGACGTCTTAATAGGCTAGGATTCTTTTCAACAAGATCAATTAGTTGATCAATTGATAAATCATCTAAATTAATCTTTAAGTTTTGGAAAGTACGAGAACGAGTAGAAATAATTTCTTCTGTGCCGTTTTCAGTCATTCGTAAAACTTGCATGATTTCCTCTTTATTTAGTGGATTGGCGAAAATATTTCTTTCCTTAAATGAAATATCGTGTTCCTTCAACCATGCTTTAGCTTTACGACATGAAGTACAACTTGGTGATGTATATAAATTTAACACTTAACTCCACACTCCTTTGCGTGTAGAAAAATAACTACTGTTTCACTTACATAAGATATTGTATCACAAATACTTGTCTTTTATAAGTTGTAATCAAATTTCTTTTATTAGCTTACATAGTATACTTTAGCAACAAATATTGAAGTTTGTGTGAAGTTCTAACAAAAAAAGAGTACTATTTTAGTACTCTTTTTTCTAATCAAGAATATTAAGCTTCTTCATAGTTTCTTCAACTAATTTCTTGTTTTCATCAGCAGTTTCTGAAACAAAACAAGCTTTATTTGCTAATTCTTTAATATCTTCAGTATTGATCTTCTTCATCAAACTTCTGATACGTAAAATTGAAGTTGCACTCATTGAGTATTCATCAAGTCCCATTGACAAAAGGATTGGGAACATAATGTCATCACCTGCAGCTTCACCACACATACCACACCAAATACCATTTTCATGAGCACCATCAATAGTGTGCTTAATCAAACGTAAAACAGATGGGTTGTATGGTTGGTAAAGATAAGAAACGTTATCATTACCACGATCAGCAGCCATAGTATATTGGATTAAGTCGTTAGTTCCAATTGAGAAGAAATCAACTTCTTTAGCAAATTGATCAGCTAAGACAGCAGCAGCTGGAACTTCGATCATCATACCAACTTGTAAGTCGTCACCGATCTTAACGCCTTCTTTAGCGAGTTTATCTTTTTCTTCAGCTAAGATTTGTTTTGCTTCACGTAATTCTGCTAAAGTACCAATCATTGGGAACATAATTCCTAATGGACCATATGCAGATGCACGAAGTAAGGCTCTTAATTGAGTTCTAAAGATATCCTTGTATTGCATTGAAAGACGGATAGCACGAACACCTAAGAATGGGTTCATTTCTTCTGGAAGATCCCAGTAATCTAAGTGCTTGTCTCCACCAATATCACAAGTTCTAATGATAGTTTGCTTACCATCCATGTCTTCGATAACTTTCTTGTAAGCATCAAATTGAGCTTCTTCGGATGGGAAGTCTTTTGAATCCATGTATAAGAATTCAGTTCTGTACAAACCAATTGCTTCAGCACCGTTTTCTTTTACACCCTTCATATCATTAGGAGTACCGATGTTAGCAGCGATAATAAATTTCTTACCATTTGCAGTTACAGATGGTTCATTCTTTAGCTTCTTCCATTCTTCCTTTTGCTTAGCGAAGGCTTCACCTTTCTTAGTGTATTCTTCGATTTGAGCATCAGTTGGATTAATGATAGCATCGCCGTCTAAACCATCGGCAATAAGCATATCGCCATCTTTAACATCTTTAGTAATAGTTTCAGTACCAACAACAGCTGGAATTTCCAATGAACGAGCCATGATTGCTGAGTGAGCAGTTCTACCACCAACATCAGTTACAAATCCCTTAACGTACTTCTTGTTAAGTTGAGCTGTATCACTTGGTGTTAAATCGTAGGCTACTACTACAACTTCATGGTCAATAGCTGCAGGATCTGGCAATTTCTTACCAAGAAGATGTGCCATAAGACGCTTTGAAACATCGCGTACGTCAGCTGCACGTTCTTGCATATATGCATTGTCAGTCATACCTTCAAAAATAGTAATGAATTTTTGAGCAGTTTCATCTAATGCAGCTTCAGCATTAATTTTTTGATCTTTGATTTCTGTTTCAATAGCCCCAGTAAATTCTGGGTCGCTTAAGAATAGAAGGTGGGCATCAAAAACTTGTGCTTCTTCTGGTCCTAAACTTTCCTTAGCTTTATCACGAACTTTTTCAAGTTCTTTAGTTGATTCTTCAACAACTTTTTTAAAGCGAGCTACTTCAGCATCAACATCGCTAACTGAGGTTTTAGAAAACGAAAGGTCAGGTTCTACCAAAAGGTAGGCTGGTGCAACTGCAATACCATCACTGGCTGCAATTCCCTTTAAAGTTTTCGACATTATTCAGCTAAACCTTCCTTTTTCATAGTGTCAGCAATAGCTTCAATTGCTTCTTTAGCATCGTCACCATCAGCAGTAATAGTTACATCTGCACCTTGGCCAACACCTAAAGACATAACACCCATGATTGACTTCAAGTTTACTGATTTACCATTGTATTCCAAGTTAATATCTGAGTTAAACTTAGAAGCAGCTTGTACCAACAAAGTAGCTGGACGAGCATGAATACCAGTTTCAGCAATAATATGAAATTCGCGTTTTTCCATTTTAAATTATCTCCTTTAAAATCAAAAATAATCGGGAGTTTTATACCCACTCGTTTATTAGGTTATCATGTTTTTTAAATGAAAACAACACAAATGTAAATGTTTACATTATAAAGTACTTAATTTTCATTATCAGATAAGGTATAAATTATATCCCCACCTCTTTGGGCAATCCCAGTTATACTCTGTCTTTTACCATAGCTTCTAAGAGCTAATTGAAATTGAAAAGCATCTTTGGGACTAACTCTATACTCTTTTAATTCACCACTTATAATTTTATCTAATATTTCTTTATAATCCATTTCTTATACTTATCTCCTTGAAGTTTCCGCATCTTTATAAAAAATTTTTTCTTTATCCTATTATATCAATTTTCCATAAAAATCTGGGCTTACCACTTGCAATTAGTAAGTATCCGTACTATGATATTAGCAAGTTAGCACTCATATATCAAGAGTGCTAAAATAGGAATATAGCCTGAATATTATAAGAAAGGCGGAATATTAATGTTATGCGATAACTGTCACGAACGTCCTGCCTCTATTCATCTTTATACAAATGTAAATGGGCAAGATCGTGAAATCTCATTATGTCAACAATGTTATCAAGAATTGAAAAATCAACAAGGACAAAATAATAGTATGAATAATAACAATGCATTTTTTGGCGATTTTGATGATTTATTCAACGCCTTAAATAATAACAACAATGAACAAAATAATCCTCAAGGACATAATCCACGCATGCAAATGGGTGGTGGCCGCAGAGGTGGAAACAATGGTGGTCAAAAATCCCTACTCGACCAGTATGGTACAGATTTAACCGACTTAGCAAAAAAAGGTAAGATTGATCCAGTTATTGGTCGTGATAAAGAAATTGCTCGCGTTATTGAAATTTTAAACAGACGGACTAAAAATAATCCTGTTCTTATCGGAGAAGCCGGTGTTGGTAAAACTGCTGTTGTTGAAGGCTTAGCACAACAAATTGTCGACGGTTCAGTTCCAGCTAAGCTTCAAGATAAAAGAATCATTTCTTTAAATATGGTATCAATGGTTCAAGGAACTGGAATTCGCGGTCAATTTGAACAAAGAATGCAACAACTAATCAAAGAATTAGAACAAAACGATAATATCATCCTATTTATTGATGAAATTCATGAATTAGTTGGTGCTGGCAACGCTGAAGGTGGTATGGATGCTGGTAACATTATTAAACCAGCCTTAGCTCGTGGAGATTTCCAATTAATTGGTGCTACTACTATTAAGGAATATCGAAACATCGAAAAGGATTCTGCCCTTGCTCGTAGATTCCAACCAGTGGAGGTTAAAGAGCCTACAACTGAAGAAACAATTAAGATTTTGCAAGGCATTCGTAAGCGTTACGAAGATTACCACCATGTTCACTATACTGATGAATCTATACAAGCTGCAGTAGATCTTTCTTCACGCTACATTCAAGATCGTTTCTTACCTGATAAAGCTATTGATCTTTTAGACGAAGCTGGTTCAAGGATGAATCTCACTATTCCTTATGTTGATAGTGAAAAAATCAAAGAAAGACTAGATGCTGCTGAAAGCTTAAAGCAAGATGCTTTAAAAAATGAAGATTACGAAAAAGCTGCCTACTATCGTGATCAGATTGAAAAGTATGAAAAATTAAAAGATCAGAAAGTAGATCCTGATCAAACACCTAAAATCACTGAAAAGATCATGAATAAGATCGTTGAGGAAAAAACTAATATTCCTGTCGGTGACTTACAAAAACAAGAAGAAACTCAATTAAAGAATTTAGCTACTGACCTTAAAGATAATGTAATTGGTCAAAACAAAGCCGTTGAAACTGTTGCTCGGGCAATAAGACGAAATCGAGTTGGATTTAACAAATCTGGTCGTCCAATCGGCTCATTCTTATTTGTAGGACCTACTGGTGTAGGTAAAACAGAATTAGCTAAACAATTAGCCAAGCAAATCTTTGGTACAGAAGATGCAATGATTCGATTTGATATGAGCGAATATATGGAACAATACTCTGTATCTAAGCTAATCGGATCTGCACCAGGTTATGTAGGTTATGAAGAAGCTGGTCAATTAACAGAAAGGGTACGCCATAATCCATATAGCTTAATTTTATTTGATGAAATTGAAAAAGCTCATCCTGATGTACTCCACCTATTCTTGCAAATTCTCGATGATGGCCGCTTAACTGATTCGCAAGGTCGCACAGTTTCCTTTAAAGATACCATCATCATTATGACTTCTAATGCTGGTCAAGGAATCAAAGAAGCTAGCGTAGGTTTTGCAGCTGAAAACAGTCATCAAGAACAATTTAAGAATAGCTTAGGTCAATACTTTAAACCTGAATTCTTAAATAGACTTGATGATATAGTTGAATTTAATGCACTTGATAAGAAAGACTTAATCAAGATTGTTGATTTAATGCTTGCAAACACCAATGATATGGTAAAAGATCAGGGCCTACATATTGATGTTACACCTGAAGCAAAAGAACTTCTTGTCGAAAAAGGTTATGATCCTTCTATGGGTGCTCGTCCACTTCGTCGTACGATCCAAGAAGAAATTGAAGATAAGGTAGCCGATTATAAACTTGATAATCCAGCTGCTAAAGACCTAAAGGCTAATGTAGTTGACGGTAAAATAGTAATTAGTGAAAATTAATTATTTAGGAGCAAATAAGAGTCACAGGTTCCGTGACTCTTATTTTTATTTTTATAAATTCTGCAAAAAGGTTATACTTAAATTGGGATTTTAAAGACACATTATATATCGAGGTTATAAATATGATGCATTTAATTGATGTTACAAATAGCTACCGTGATTTAGTCCAAAGACAATTAGCAGCTACTAATAGTCAATTCGTAAAAGTTTACTCTTTAGGTAATACCACAGTAGTATACAGCGAAACAGCTGATAAAATTGAAATCGTTATGGAAAATCATAAACGTCCTATTAGACAAGATGAAGTAGAATTTGTTATTAAGCGTCTAACTCATGAAGATCGAATTTATGATATAACAGTTGATAAAAGTAGAAAAATTATTTCTATCACTTGTGATCGTTAAAATCGCAAAAAGCCGTGGAGTTGCTCCACGGCTTTTTTCTATCTTATAATCTTGAAGTCAATTCAACATCAGGATACTTATCTTTAAACCATCTCTCAGCAAATGCATTTTCAAATAAGAACAATGGCTCACCATCCCGATCTTTAACCAATAAGTTACGGGATGATGACATTTTAGGATCTAATTGATCCGGGTTAATCCAACGAGCCACACGATTTCCTAATGTATGGAGCTCAACTTCTGAATTGTATTCATTTTTCATTCTGAAAGAGAATACTTCAAATTGTAATTGACCAACTGCCCCCAAAATATAATCATCAGTTGAATAGCCACGATAAAGTTGAATCGCACCTTCCTGAACTAATTGATTCATCCCTTTATGGAATGATTTTTGCTTCATAACATTTTTAGCAGTTACTCGCATAAAAATTTCAGGCGTAAATTGTGGTAACTCTGGATAGACAATTTTCTTCTTTCCAGCATAAATTGAGTCACCAATCTGAAAATTACCCGTATCATACAAACCAACTATATCTCCAGCTACTGCATCAGAAACTTGTACACGTTCACTAGACATAAACTCAGTTGCATTATTCAATCGAACAGGCTTACCAGTTCGAGCTAAAGTTACATCAATTCCCTTTTTGAATTCGCCGCTTCCAATTCTTACAAAAGCAATTCGATCACGGTGGTTAGGATTCATGTTTGCTTGAATTTTAAAAACAAAACCAGAGAATTCTGGATCATCTGCAGCTAACTTTTCATCTTCATTAACCACATGTTCTTGAGGAGCAGGTGCTAAATTAACAAAACTATCCAAGAAAGTTTCTACCCCAAAGTTAGTTAAAGCCGATCCAAAGAAGACTGGTGTTTGATCTCCTCTTAAAATCTTATCTTTATCAAAAGTATTTCCAGCTTCTTTCAACAAGTCAATATCATCTAAAGTCGATTGGTATAGACTATCCTGTGCTAAAGCTTCATCTTCAGATAATTTGCCATTTTCATCTAATGGTAAATAGCGATCATCTTCATCTTTTCGATAGAGTTCAACCCGATTGTTTGCAATGTCGTATAAGCCTTTTAATTGCTTTCCCATACCAATTGGCCAGTTCATTGCTACACCTTCAATGCCTAGCAAATCTTCTAATTCAGCAATTAAGTCTAGTGGTTCACGTCCATCCCGATCTAATTTGTTCATGAAAGTAAAGATCGGAATACCTCTCTTCTTTACAACTTTAAACAGCTTTTTAGTTTGAGGTTCAATACCTTTAGCAGAATCAATAACCATTACTGCAGCATCAACAGCCATTAAGGTCCGATAGGTATCTTCAGAGAAATCTTGGTGTCCAGGAGTATCTAGAATATTAATTCTCTTTCCTTGGTATTCAAATTGCATTACTGAACTAGTAACTGAAATACCACGCTTTTTTTCAATTGCCATCCAGTCACTAGTTGCATAGTGACCACTTTTACGTGCTTTAACTGTACCTGCGCTTCGAATTACTCCACCAAAAAGGAGCATTTGTTCAGTAATTGTAGTCTTACCCGCATCCGGGTGAGAAATAATCGCAAATGTGCGTCTTTTTTTCACTTCATCCGTTAACTTTGTCATTAATCTTTAGCTTCTTCCTTTTCTTGTTTTTCTGGAATTGTGAGCAGCAGTGTTAATAAACGAGAACCTTTCATTCGTCTCGTGGTTAAAACCATCCCATTATCAAGTTTAACGCTCAACTTCTCTCCCTTAGCGGGAATTAGACCTAATTTAGTAATTACATATCCAGCAACAGTATCCACATTTTCCATTGCCAAATCAGTTCCAAATTCTTCATTGAAGTCAGCTAAAGGCATTTTTCCATAAATAACATACTCTCTTGGCCCAATTTTTGAAAATAATACCTCAGCCTTATCAACTTCATCGTCAATATCGCCGACAATTTCTTCAATTAAATCTTCAATTGTTGCGAGTCCAACAACGCCGCCGTACTCATCAGTCAAAATAGCAAGCTGTCTTTGGGTCTCCTGCATCTCGACTAACAATTCTCCTAATTCAATAGTTTCAGGTGCAAATAAAGGCTTAAACATAACCTGATCGTAGTCTAGCTTATCAAAACCAACTTTATGAGCTTTTCGTAAGACAGTTCTAATATGAATGACGCCTACAATCTTATCTTTATCTCCATCATAAACAGGCACTCTTGAATAAGGCTCTTTTAAGATCTTATCTAAGTTTTCTTGAAAACTATCATTAATATCGACCATGAAAGCATCAGTTCGAGGCACCATTACTTCTCGTGCCATCTTTTCCTCAAATTCAAGAATACCTTCCATCATTGAATATTCACGATCGCTGATTTCTTTTTGCTCATGTAATTTATTTAAAATTTTATTTAGCTTACGTTGGCCATCGATATCTTCATCGCCACGAAATTTAGCTCTTAATTTGCTAAATATATCCCCCGCACCGGGATCACTACTCATCTTTAAATTCTCTCTTTCTATTGATGTGTTAAGGCCCATTTTAATCACAATTATCGGTAATTATATCACATGCAAATATATGATAAAATAAGGAACAAGAAATGGGGTCCTATAGATGAAAAAACAAAACATCTACTTAGTATTTACTTTTTTACTATTAATTCCGTATATTTGCAGTTTAACCCTAGTTGGTATCTGTTATAATGCCTTAGTTAGACATTCTAGTGACATTTTTAGAAGTTTTATCGGTGCCCTAGTTGGTACAATTATTATGTTTGCAATTAAGGCCACTATTCAACGTCCACTTGATTTAGTCTCTGATGAAGTACCAAATAACTTGTTTAAACAGATTTTACGTTTTTATAGTATTCGTAGACGTAAATTTCTACTTATTTGTAATTGTTTAGTTGACTTTGCCCTCTGCTGGCTTGCCATGGACTTAGTAAGAAAATTCTTCTCACTATCTTTTATTATTGGCAATTCCGTTGGGATAGTCTTATTGATCATGCTAATTTCAACATGTATTGGCGCTTATATTGAATATGATAATCTTTCTATTGACCCTAAACAGAAGTAATTATTTTGAACTTTCTTCAGAACTGGTATCTAGATATAAAATCTGGGCCAGTTCTTTTGTTTCTAAGTTTAATTTAGCTAAAACATATGGTTTTTCACTATCGCCTAAATTTTCGTACATAGTAATGCCATCTTTTGACAATTTATCTAAAAAAGTAGGAATAACAAAATTTAAAGGTTGGCTAAAGAAAGCTAAATTACTATCTGGTGTATTAATTTCTGCAATTTCTGAAGCAGGTAATTCAAATTTATTTAATCCTGCAACAGGCATTTGTTTGTCATCAGCCAAGATTCCATACCAAAACATAAAGTTTTCTGGTCCAAATACCACCAAGCTTGCTCGTTCATTTTCATACCCATTGTCTTTGATAAACTTTTGGAATACAGGATCATTTTCCATCTCTTGAATAGCAGCTGTATATGTCTTATTTTCGTCAATTTGATTTGGCATAAAAACCTTACCGATAAAGTTATGTGCCGAGTATTTTTCTTTCTTCATTTTCTCTCCCCTTAAAAAAGCTTCGATCTAAGTCAGGACGTAATTGGTTATAGCGTTCATACCAAATTTGTACAAACTTTCTAGCAAACGGTCCCTTCTTTTGATCAATCCAATCTAATAATTCAAAACTAGTACTACGCAAAATACTATCAATCTCTTCGCTATAATGCCAGCGTTTTTTGTTCATTGCATACTCATCGGCATCTAGAAGTCTTTTTTCTCCATCTGGAAAAACTTTAATATCTAGATCATAGTCGATATATTTTAATGCTTCTCGATCTAAAATAAATGGACTAGCTAAATTTGCATAGTATGCAACACCATCTGGCCTAAGCATTGCTATCACATTAAACCAAAGTTTACGATGAAAATAAACAATTGCTGGTTCACGACTAATCCATTTTCTACCGTCTTCTTCGGTAATTAAAGTCCGATCATTAACGCCAATAATAATATTTTGTTCTGTTTTAACTACCATAGTGTCACGCCAATTTCGGTGTAGCGTACCATTATGTTTATAACTTTGTATTGCGATATAATCGCCTTCACGAGGCATCTCCATGATATTCGCCTCCTAACTAAATATTATACCAGCAAATTAATATTCATCTATTTCTTCTAAATTTACTACTTCACCACTTAAAAAACTATCAATCTCTCCACTGGAAAAACCATGTTGAAATAAGTATCTTTTAACTTTCTGTCGTCTCTTAAAGTCATCATCTCTTCGATAACGACGCCAAGCTTTAATTCCTTGTTTTTTCAAGGCCTCTAGTTGATCATCTTCTGTACTTTCTAAATCTAACTGATCAACTACAAGTTCTCCTAGCTCTTGGTTAAAACCATGTGTTTGTAGTTTTTTTAGCGCTTTTTGCTTAATTTCTTTATACGACATTTTTCCTACTTGATGACCAATTGAATGTATTAAGCGCATACCAGCTTCTATCCATTCTTCATCATCTACTTCATAAAGAGAATCCTGAATAATATCGTTAGCTACACCTTTTTGTTTTAATTTACTACTAATTGATCTTGGGCCATCTTTTCCTACTCTAAGGTTATTCTGGATAAATAAGCGTGCAAAATTATTATCATCAAGATAATTTAATTCTATTAAGTTTTCTATAGCACTTTGACTAGCTTCTGGACTAATCCCCTGCTTATTTAAATAAGTTAAAACTTCATATACACTACGTGGCTGATAGCTTAAATAAGACATAGCTAGCTGGAGCGCATGACTATCTGCTTCAGCTTTTTTTATTTTTTCAATATCTTCAAGGCTTAGTTCAGTTCCTTTTAACAGTCTTTTTTCAGCTAAGGTTCTTTCACTGACACTGAAGGCATATTCATTATCAATAAAAATATTATAGCGTCCCTTCCGCTTTTGTGTACTAATCTTAGTAATAATTGGCATTATCACACCTTCTTCATTTTTTTATTTCTTCTATATTATAATAAATTAAATACTTGTATCACTTGAAAATAACGCTTATGCTTATTGTGACACTTTTTTCATGAATCAATCGAAATGAGGGCCTTATTTTGACAAAATTTACTAAAAACAAACAAGAAAAAAATATTATCATCACTATTAAACGCTTGGGTATTAATGGTGAAGGTATTGGATACTATAAAAAGAAAATTATTTTTATTCCTGGTGCGCTTCCAAATGAGGTAGTTGTTGCTAAGATCGTTGATCGCCATCCACACTATCTGGAAGGTGAATTAGTAAGAATTAAAGAAAAATCTCCTGACAGAGTTACCTTTCCTAAAGGAGTTGATCCTGCAGTTGGTGGATTAGAACTCGCACACCTTTCTTATCCAAAACAACTTGAATTTAAACAACACCTAATTCTAGAATCGCTTAGAAAATATCATCCAAGAGACTATATTAAATATAAAGTTAAAAAGACAATTCCTACACCAAACGCTTGGAATTATCGAAATAAAGCTCAATATCAAATTGAATTTAATAAGGGGAAGAGTAAACTTGGTCTCTATGCTCCTAATTCCCGTCGTCTTATTGACCTGCCTGATATGCCTACTCAAACAAAAGAGACTCAAAAAGTAGAACGTGAAATTAAGAAACTAATCGATAAACTTCACATCCGAATTGCCGACTTTAGACGTCATACCGATGGAATTAAAACCATTGCCGTTCGTCAAAGCAATGCTACTGGTGAAATTCAGGTAACTTTAATTACAATTGGTAAAAAAATTAAAGATCTCAAGTTACTTGCTAGTCATATTATGAAACTTCCGAATGTAGTTTCTGTTTTCCAAAATGAAACTCAATGGCAAAATCCTCAAGTTTGGGGCAATAAAACTATTAAATTGTTCGGAAAGTCACATATTACAGAAGAAATACTAGGTAAAAAATTTAAGCTTTCACCACGCGCATTTTTCCAGCTTAACCCTGAACAAACTACTACTCTTTACTCAGAAGCCCTTAAATATCTTGACTTAACTCCTGATCAAACTTTGATCGATGCTTATGCGGGCGTTGGTACTTTGGGAATCTTAGCTAGCGATCAAGTAAGACAGGTTATTGGAATTGAATCTATTCCTGAAGCCGTAATCGATGCTCAAGAAAACTGCCGCTTAAATCATGTAAGAAATGCGGAATATATTCAAGGAAATGTAGAAAAATTACTTCCAGAACTAAAAAATCAAGGTGTTCCAATTAATGCATTAATCGTCGACCCTCCACGTACAGGATTAAGCAAAAAGTTAATTAAAACTCTACTTGAAGTAAAGCCTGAAACCTTTGTTTATGTTTCTTGTAACCCAGCTACTCTTGCAAAAGATTTAGTTCTTCTAAGTGACGCTTATGATGTTAGGGTAATTCAACCGGTTGATATGATGCCACAAACACCACGTTGGGAAGGCGTTACCAAACTAGTTTTAAGAAAAAATAAGTAATTATATTAATTTAAGCAGTCGATGTGACTGCTTTTTTTGTGCTTATAAAAAAGGTTGTAGACTGCCTGGTCTACAACCTTTTTTCAAGTGGATGAGGTAAATACTATCTAGCGCCATAACGTCAGTATCTGGGTTTGATATTATGACTTGATCAACATCACTTGTTTGCATCTGTATTGAATAACGACTATTTGATCTTACTAAGAGAATCTTGTCTTTAAAACACTACAATCTGGAGATAAAAACTATTTACAATATTATTCTACCTCTCCACACATCTTATTATAACAACTATGTAAGCGAATACAAGTTATTTAACTTGATATTGGCGGATATCATTACGAATACCAGCAAAATAATATCTACCAGTTTCTTCATCACTGATAAGTTCAACATTGTTTTCTGGATCTTCCAAACCTGCAGAAAAGATTTCCTCATATTCGGCAACACTAAGCTTGCTTCGATTATCTAATAAAGCTTTATCTCCAACCTTATCAAGTTGTTTTTCATAGCCTTCAACTACATTTGCGGAATAAAATTCAGCCATTGCACCTGAACCATAAGAAAATAGACCGACTAAGTCTCCAGCTTTTAACCTACCATTTTCAAGTAAACTAAGTAGACTCAAGTATAACGATCCAGTGTAAATATTACCTACATTTGCATTCAATTCTTTAGCTGCAGTAAAGCTGTCCATTAACCGGGCATTTGTTTCTTCATCCGTTCCCTCAACAGCTAATCTATTTGCCTTTAATCCCATCTTAGTAAAAGGTAAGTGGTAGACAATAGCGGCAATATCTTTTGTTTCAAGATTCTTTTGTTCTTTGTAAGCAGAAAAAGTATGTTTGAAAAAGTCTAAGTAAACCTGGGTAGAATACTTTCCATCTACCTTGGCTGTTTTAGAATAGTTAGGGCGCCAGAAATCATTGATATCCTCACTATAAGCACTATGGCCTTCATTTAATTCTAAAATTCTTGGATTACTAGAAATTAATAAACTAACACTTCCAGCTCCTTGAGTAACTTCACCAGCAGTATTAACCCCATAGCGAGCAATATCACTGCCGATAACAATAGCAGTTTGATCAGGATGAAGTCGTACAAAATCTTGGGCAATCATTAAGCCAGCCGTTAAGCCAAAACATGCTTCCTTAACTTCAAAAGCTCTCACAGTAGGATCTAACCCTAATGCCGATTTTACAAATAAAGAGCCAGATTTAGATTGATCCACACTACTTTCAGTACCAAAAATCAAAAGTCCTACTTTTGATTTATCAATCTTATCGATATAGCGTAGAGTTGCATTAATTCCCATTGAAACTGCATCTTGAGTTGGATCTGCAACGCTCATTTTTTTCTGTCCAATCCCAATTAAAAATTTATTTGGATCTTGATTCCTAGCATGGGCTAAATCCACCATATCAACATACTTATTTGGAGTAAAATATCCAATTTGATCAATTCCAACCTTCATCTTATTTTTGATCCTTTCTTATTTCGCTTAAAAATTCAAAAGCTGCTTCTTGAGTATATTTTTTACTTTCCTGCAATTTTTTTAAAACTATTGCTTTTTCACCTTCACTAGCTTTTAAGGTTGCTACTAAATTTCTCGCCTGCAATTTCATATGCCCAGCTTGAATTCCCTTAGTAGAAATTGCTAAAAGAGCTGAAAAGTTATTTGCTAAGCCAGTTGTCGCAATAACTTCTGCTAGTTGCTTGGCAGATATATTACCTAATAAACTAAAGCTTTGTTGAACGTCTCGACGAGCCTTAATTGAGCCACCTACTACACCGATTGCTAAGGGAACTGTTACAGTCCCCACTAGTCTATCTTCTTCAATTTTCCACTTACTCAAAGATGTATAGGCACCATTTTTATTAGCCCAAACAGCAGTTGCTGCTTCAACTCCACGATAATCATTACCAGTTGCAACTAATACACTATCAATACCATTCATAATTCCTTTATTATTAGTCACTGCCCGGTAAATATCAGTTTGTCCTATTTTACTCAATAAAGCTATCTTTTTAGCAACTTTTAATCCTCCTACACTGTCAATTGAAAGACTTACTTTAGCACTAGTCAATTGCGTAGGATAATTAGACAAAATTGCATACAGAGTTTGTTCAATATCTGGCTGCTTCTCTAATTCATTTCCTAAAAATTCTAAAATAGCATTTGTTTTATTAGCTCCCATAGCTTCTGCTGGGTCAACCAAAACTCTAAGAAAAACTAAATTTTCTTTTTGAGAAGCTTCAATTTTACGAACTCCTCCACCATGCTTGACTAAGCTAACGAATTTTTTATTAGCTAAGCTAATTAATTGAGGAAATTCAGTAGTAAACTTAGTTAAATCAAAATTATCAGTTACCTCTAAAACAATTTGACCATATATTCCATTTCGTCTACTATCAGCTACTGCTCCACCATTTTGATTAAAAATTTTAGCTGCATGGTTTGCTGCTGCAACAACCGATGGTTCTTCTACGGCCATTGGTACTTGATAATCTTTCCCGTTAACTATTAACTTAGGAAGCACACCAAGAGGAAGACGGACTTGACCAATTACATTTTCACTAAGTTTATCTAGTCTTTCCAAAGTTTCAGACTCAATCTCACTTAGTTTAATTCCTTTTTCAGTTAAAAAGACTCTTCTTTCCTCCGGTAACCATTGATAAAATTTCTTTTTAGATGATTCTTCTAATTTCATATGCGATTCCTTGGCCACCGCCAATACATAGAGATACAATTGCTCTTCGACCATTAATTTTACGCAAACTGTTTACTGCACTCATTACTAAGCGCGTACCGGTTGCACCAAGCGGATGTCCTAAACTAATTGCTCCTCCAGCGATATTTAATTTTTCTTTTGGAATATTTAGATCACGGGCTACAGCATATGCTTGAGCTGCAAAGGCCTCATTAATTTCAATTAGATCATAATCCTCAATTGTGCTATTAGTTTTTGTAAGTAATTTTTTAATAGCAAAATATGGTGCGTATCCCATATAAGCAGGATCACAGCCAATTTCTGCATAGGCACCCAAGTATGCTAATGGAGTTAAATTTAATTCATCTAATTTTTGTTGATTAGATAATAACAACATACTTGCACCATCAGTTAACGGTGAAGAATTGCCAGCCGTAACTCGTCCATTTTCCTTAAATACAGGTTTTAATTGACCTAGGGCTTCTAAACTAGAATCTGGTCGAATGGTTTCATCATGATCAAGAACATGACCATCGAGTTCAATTGGTGCATACTCTTCCTTAAACCAGTCATTCTCCTGAGCTGCATAAGCCTTGGCATGAGAATCACGTGCAAATTCATCCATATCTTGACGCGTAATATGGTATTTATCAGCTACATTCTCAGCTGTAATTCCCATCGGCTTTCTCGAATAAGCATCCCCAATTCCATCTATCATTAAGCTATCTTGATATGCTGGATTTTCATCATGCTTTTTACTTTTATCAAGTAAAAGTGGTGCATTTGTCATACTTTCTGCCCCACCTACAATTGCAATTTGAGAATCTCCTAGGAGCATTTGACCTTGAGCAAACCGTAATGCCTTTAAACTTGAACCACAAACGTCGTCTACGCTAGTACCCACTACAGATTCAGGTAAACCTGATTTTAAAGCTATTTGTCGAGCGACATTTTGACCTAGCCCAGCACTTAATACATTTCCCACCAAAATGCTATCTATTTTATCTTGTGGAACAATATTCTTTTTCAATAATCCCTTAAGTGCTAACACTCCTAGGTCAACAGCACTTTTATCCTTATAAAATCCACGATACTTACCAAAAGGAATTCGATTCATTCCTACTATATAAACATCCTGTAACACTCTTCCACCTCTTAATAAAAATTATTCTATTAACATGATAGCTCACGCCATGCATCAAATGTATAAAGTATAATTTTTTTAATCAATTCTAAAAAAAGATTGCTAAACAATCTTAGCAATCTTTTACATATACTTACTCAAAAAATTATTTACTTTCTCCTGATATTGAATCGGGTGAGTCGCAAATGATTTAGCATGTTTAGCTCCGGGAACAACCCAAAGTTCTTTCGGACCATTTGCTGCCTTATAGTTTTGATAGACCATCTGTGTTGGTACAAAAGTATCTTTAGCACCATGAATAAACAATATTGGTCTTTTATTTTTAGCAACTTGTTTTACGCTACTAGCATCTTTTAAAAAGTAACCTGCTCTAATTCTAGTTATTCCACTTAAAACTTCAACTAAAGGAAAACGGGGAAAAGCCGGAAAATGATATAAGTCTTCTGCTTCGTGTTCTATCTCATCCTTAACATTAGTGTAGCCACAATCCTCAATATAAGCTTTTACTTGTTTAGGCATTTTTAGTCCACTTGACATCATTGTTGTAGCACCACCCATACTTACACCAAAGATAGCAATCTGACTCTTATTTCCATTCCTTTTAATAACTTTCTCAGCCCATTTTTTAACATCTACTTTTTCACGCCAACCATACCCAATATAGTTTCCTTCACTTTGTCCATGACCACGTGCATCCGGTAATAGAACATTGTAGCCTAGTTTATGAAACATAGCAGCATAAGCTCCCATTGTATCTTTATTATTCATAAAACCGTGCAGGACAATAACTGTCTTTTTAGAATTATTTACTGGAATATAATTTGCATCTAACCTTAAATTATCATCTGCTGATTTCATAATCCACTTTTGTTTATGCACATTTTGATACCACTTTTTTTCCTTGTATAGTGGGTCAGTTTTAACTAGCTTAGTATCATTGTTAATAAAAGATTTATGTCCTGGAACAACAGCAACCTGATAGAAATATAGGCCTACAGCTAAAAAAATACCACAAACTGCTAAAATAGATATAATAGCTATTTTTATTTTTTTACTCTTCAGCTTCATTAGAAGACCTCGGTTCTAAAATATAATCTATACTATCTCTAAAAAATATAGAAATCAAGAGAGGATAAAGATCTATGTATTTAGATGATTTCTTAATTTTAATTTCTGATCTCCATCCTAATTTTCAATTTTTTTATCAAAATAAGAAAAATGGCGTAATTGATCCAATCAGTAAAGTCCAAATTGACGGAGATCGATGCCTTTTATATACAGGAGAAAATGCTAAAACAATTGCTCAAATTAACCATTTACTGGGCAAATTAAAGTCTAACCATCTTCCTATCTATGTATGTACGAAGAATACAAACGAAAAAAACAAAATTTTTGGTATCAAAATAAATTTAGTAAAGGGACAGCTTTATATTTTATAAGATAGCAAAAAAAGATGCAGAAACAATCTACATCTTTTTTTGCTCATCCTAGTTTTTATCTAAATATTCATTTAAAACTCTCAAAACTCCATTGTCATTATTGCTAGGAGCCAAATACTTTGCATGTTCTTTTGCAATAGCCATCCCATTTTCCATTGCATAGCTATATTTTGCAAAATCTAGCATTGGAATATCATTACCACTATCACCAAAAGCAATTAAATCTTCACCAGTTAATCCAAAATAAGCCAGTAACTTTTTCAATCCAGTTGCCTTATTAATTCCATGTTTAACAGCATCAATAGCTACTGGATTTGAAGCAAAAGTAGTCACAATATTCCCATATTGCTCATTAAATTTTTTCTCAATCTCTCCAGCTATTTTACTATCATGATGAAAAGTCAATTCAATAAAGGTATCATCAGGTAACTCTTCCCAATCACTGATCTCTACACTTTCTTTAGCGAAGTACTGCAAAAATTCCTTATCTTTTGCTGGTGCTTCAGTTCCAATATATGCTGTCTCCCTGCCATAGGCCATTGTCGCCATACTTCCATAGGTATGATGGACAAAATTAATTAAATCAATGGTCTGCTTTTTAGTTAATCCTTCAACAGCCACTTCTTTTCCTTCAACAATTAGTCGAGAACCATTGGCAGTCACGAAATCTACGCGATCAATAAATTCAGAAAAGTCATTTTTTAAACGAGCAAATGGACGACCACTAGCTACAATAAATTGAATATTACGTTTTTCTAATTTATTTAAAATTTGAGCAAACAAATCATGGTCATAGCTTCTTTGGTCGTTTAAAAATGTTCCATCCATATCAACCGCAACAGCTTTAAAAGGAATAGTCATATTCTTCTCCTTACTAACGGTGATTTAAGGCACCATTTAATTTCTTACGATATATAAAGTAAATAATTAAAATAATTGGCACAATAACCAATAAAACTGGGTAAAAGTAATCTGGAGCTAGATTTTGAGCAGTCACACCACCGATCATTGGACCAGCTGCCATTCCTATATCAAGGCCCAAGTAAAAAGTCGAACTAGCTAACCCTTGTTCTTCAATTGGAGCTAACATCAAAGCGGTAGACTGATTAACAGAGTAAATAACTCCATATCCAATCGAAAGCATAATTGCAGCTAATCCCATTAACCAGTTATTGACCATAAAAGTAGCAATAATTAAAAATAAAATCATCGCAACTAAACTTAGCCAGAACCAAAAGCCAAAGCGAATTAAATCAAAATACTTTTTTAAACCAATTCTAATTAATAATAAGGCGATCGCATAAATTACAAAAAAATAACCTACAGCAATTGAAAAATGCTGTCTTTCAACATACACTACAATGTCGGCTTGTGTAATAAAATATGGAATCGCAAAAAAAGTAGTTAATAACGCTACAGGAATAGCATCTTTTTGAATGATTTTTATTTTTCTTTTTTTATTATTAGTAATTTTAGGCTTAGCATGGTTTCCAACAAATTGAATAGAAACAATCATTAATAGTGCTGCAAGTACAGCGAGCCAAAGAGCTGACTTATAGCCAATTATTTTATACAAATTAATAGCTAAAGCTGGTGCAAGAGCCATGGCCAAAGCATTCATCAAGCCATAGAATCCCATTGCTTCTCCAACATGACTCCGAGGAACCAGAAATGCTAACCACGTAGTCATACAAACTGTTGCGAGCACAAAACCAGTACCATTAATTAACCTAAAAATTAAGAGCCAATTTCCCGAAGGAGAAAAACAGTAGCCTGCCACCCCAATTAAAATTAATACTCCTCCAATAAAGGACAAACTATACTTTGAAAAACGGTCAGTTAAATTACCAGCGACCGGTCTTAAGAACATTGAAACTACACTCATAATCCCTGTTATCACACCGGCAAATACCGCACTAGCACCTAAACTGATTGCATAGCCATTAATCAAGGGTGTTACAAACATTACTGAGAACATAAAAAAGAAAGACGCGGCCATAACCAGAATAACGTCTTTAGTATAAATTGATTGCTTCTGTTTCAATTTTTTACTCCTATCTAGCATTATCACTTTTAACTTTATCATACTTTGAGTTTAAGCAAAAAAGCCAGTTGAATAAATCAACTGGCTTAGTAGTTTATCTTACTTAATTAATAACCCATGTAACGATCTCTTTCCCAATCAGAAACTGATTGAGTGTACTTAGACCATTCAAGGTTCTTAGAATCAATAAAGCTTTGAGTTAAGTGTTCACCTAAAGCTTCTTGAATTAGTGGGTCAGCCTTAAAAGCTTTTACAGCATTATGCAAAGTAGATGGAAGTGGTTTAATGCCTCGCTTAGCTCTTTCTTCTTCAGACATTTCAAAAACATTAGAAGTAATAGGAGCCATTGGCTTCTTAGCCTCTTTAATACCATTTAGTCCAGCAGTTAAACAAGCTGCAAGGAGAAGATATGGATTAGCAGTTGGATCAGCTGAACGCATTTCTAGACGAGTGTTAATTTCTTCAGCATCTGGAATACGTACGAGTGGTGAGCGGTTCTTTGAAGCCCATGAAATGTAAACTGGAGCTTCAAAACCAGGAATTAAACGCTTGTATGAGTTAACAGTTGGGTTGCCGATTGCAGTAATTGCACGAGCATGTTCCAAAATACCGTTCAAGAAGTGAAGGGCAGTATCTGATAAGTGGAATTCGCCATCCTTATCATAAAATACATTCTTACCATCCTTGAATAATGACATGTTAGTGTGCATACCGTTACCAGCTTCGCCTTGAATTGGTTTAGCCATAAAGGTTGCAAACAATCCATGCTTTCTAGCAACTTCACGAACAACCATCTTAAAGGTTTGAACACGGTCGGCAGTAGTTAAAGCATCATCAAATCTAAAGTCAATTTCTTGTTGACCGTCACCTACTTCATGGTGAGCTGCTTCAACTTCAAAACCAATACTTTCTAAAGTTTCAACAATATCACGCCGACATCTTGCACCAGCATCGTCAGAAGTCATATCAAAGTATGAAGCATGATCAGGAACTTCAGTAGTCCAGTTACCATCTTCCCCTAACTTAAATAAATGAAATTCTGCTTCAAAACCAATATCAAAATCAGTAAAGCCCATTTCTTTCATTTCTTTAAGAACACGCTTCAAGTTGTTTCTTGGATCACCTTCAAAAGGTTCACCATTTGTCTTGTGAACTGAACACACTAAACGACCGATCTTTCCACCCTTTTCATCTCCCCAAGGCAAAACTGCCCAAGTAGAAAAGTCTGGGTATAAAACCATGTCACTTTCCTCTAGACGAACAAAGCCATCAATTGAAGAACCATCAAAACGAATATCATTAGTTAAAACTTTATCTAATTGGCTAGTTGGAACTTCAACGGCTTTAGATGTTCCGTTAATATCGGTAAAGGCTAATCTTAGAAAACGAACATCGTTATCTTTAACACTCTTTTTAATATCTTCTGCAGTAATAGTTTTACTCATTGTACACACCTATTCTAAAGAACTATAGTCCAATATTATAATTGGTATAGTCCTTAAAAATCTATTCACTACTTGTGCTTATGCACATTGAATACAATAGCAGACCAAATTGGTCTCGTCAATAAATATTAATATTTCTTTAGCTATATTTTAAACTAATTGTTATAAAGAATACTAATAATACACTATTATAACCATAATTTTTTATTTGTTTAAAAATTCATTTATTTTTCTAAGAGCCTTTTCAGATACTTTTTCATCTTGCAAGGGATCAAGCCAAACAACAGGTAATTGATGTTTGAAATATGTCAATTGACGTTTAGCATACTTTCGAGAAGCTTGTTTCAGCTTGTTCACACATTCGTCTAAAGTCTTTTCTCCAGAAAAATATGGAAAGAATTCTTTATATCCAATAGCTTGAATTACTTGATGTTCACGAGACCTATTTTCATAAACGAACTTTGCTTCTTGTAGTAACCCATGCTCCATCATTTTATCTACGCGCATATTTATTCTCTGATAGACTTCTTCTCGATCACTATTTAATCCAAGAATTAAAGCATCATATCGCGGATTAATCTTTCGTTGTTGTTCACTAAACAATTTACCGGTTCTACTAATTACTGTTAATGCTCTAAGACTACGACGACTATTTTGCGGCGCTATTTTTTCTGCTGCAGCTGGATCTTTTGCTTGAAGAAGATCCCACAACTTATTTTCTCCATTTTCTTTTAAATATTCTTCCCATTGTGGATCAACGCTCGTTTGATACTCCCCTGGTTCACCAAGTTGAAGCTGGTTGACCAAGGCATTAATATAAAATCCGGTTCCCCCCACAACTAATGGAATGGCTCCATCAGCAACAATTTTATCTACTGCTTTGGTACCTTCAGCAACAAAATCTTTAACGGAATATTCTTCAAAAATTGAACGTTGATTAATTAAATAGTGTTTCACTCGTTTTAGTTCTTCATCTGTTGGCTTAGCCGTACCGATGCTTACCTCTTGATAGATTTGCATTGAATCACCAGAAATAATTTCTGCATTAATTTTTGGAGCTAAATCTAACGCTAGTTCTGTTTTTCCGATCCCAGTTGGGCCAATTAGTACAATAATTTTTTGCATATAAAATCCTCTTATTTTCTTGGTATCAATTCTAACAAAAATCTTCTCTTTCTTCAGAGTTAATATAGCAAAAGGCTTTATTGAATTAAGAATTATTGCTAAAATTTGAGGTGATAAATAATTTCTAGGGAGGCATTTATATGGCAAAGAAATTTGGTGCCGGTGTTGTAACTGGTGTTTTAGCAACTGTTGGTGCACTTGCAGCAGGACTTGCTACTTACAAGAAAAAGGTAGTAGAACCTGAGCAAAAAGAAGCTGACAGAATCGAACAAAATAGAATTAAAGCCAACAGAAAGAGCTACTCAGCTCACCAAGGCTAAATAAAAAAGAGAGATTAATCCCTGTAAAAAGGTGTTGATCTCTCTTTTAATATTTAGAGGCCTTAGTTTGACCATCCCATTTTTCAAAACCGTCTTTTAGCCAGTATACCTTTTCATACCCCTTCTTTTGTAAAAAGCGTGCTGCTCTTACTGTCAAGGCATTTGAATCAGAATAAAGATAAACTGGTAAATCTGGACGAATTTCTTGATATTGATATTTAAACATTGTATAAGGAATATTACGTGCTCCTAAAATATGTTCTTTTTTAAAAGGTCCTTTTTCACGCACATCAATAATTTGTGCTTTTCGCTTTCCCTTTTCAAATTCTTCATTAGTTAATGCACCACCGACTCTTTTGGATTGGATCCATGTCCACAGCCAACTCAAAGCAAAGGCCAAAATAATGATGATTAAGATAATGTTGATAATCCCAAAAATATTCATTAATTACTTACCCCTATATAAGAATTTCTATAGTACTATGATAATCCATTACTATCTTTTGCGCTAGTTTCCTTTTCTTCTTCAATTTCATGTTCGTGACTTAAAATCAATTTTGCATTCATGTATTCTTTCTTAGAAACTACACCTGCATGATATAAATTATCCAGTTCAATTCCCATTAGTTCTATGTCCCACTTACGTTTACCAACATAAACGATAATATTAAACTTTTTTAATAGCTTTTGAACATCATGTAAATTTTTCATTATTAATTATTAATCACTATTCCCTGATGTAAACAGAAGACAACATAAATAATTATTACTACTGCTGCGATAACTCTTAACTTGTGATGATATTGTCTCAAATGGGCACTACCAAAAATTATTCCTAAAAGAAAACCAGATATTAATCCACCGAGATGGCCTAAGATATCAATATGACTTGCAAATAAATCAAGCGCTAAGTTAATGATAGCTAATGCTAAAGCTTGTCTTCCTAAATAATTAATTGCCGGAATTGCTCGATTGGCTAAATAAAGAGCAATTACTACACCAAAAAGTCCAAATAAAGCTGTAGAAGCCCCGGCACTAACTACCGAATCGCTCCCATATGCATAACTTAACAGATTTCCACCAATCCCGGACAATAAATAAACTGTTAAGAATCGCCAGTGACCTAAAAGTGGTTCCATAAATTGACCCATGTAATAAATCATTACTGCATTAGATGCGATATGTAACCAGCCGATATGCAAAAATTGCGCTGTAAACAAACGCCACCATTGATGTTCAACAGTAACAAGTTGATTATTCATTGCCCCAAGTCGAACTAGGGTATTAATATTAGTCGAGCCACCCATTATTGTTTCGATTATGAAAACAACAAAGAGTACAATTAAAATCGCATTTGTAACGAAAGTACTAGAAAATCGATTAGTATTCAACTTTTGCATTATCCATCATCCCCTTCATTTACTTAAAATAAGATTTTCTATTGGAATATCATGATCCTCAATTTTCCATTTTGTTTGATCAAAAGCCTGAACGGAATTAACTAGACTAAGGGTTTGAGTAGGATATTTCTTTAAAAAGCGATCATAATATCCACCACCAAAACCAAGCCGACTATTTTTATCTAATCCATAAGCTAATCCGGGTACAATTATTAAATCTAAATCATTTTTTACCTCAGCTTTTGGATCGTGATTTTCTAAAACTCCAAACTTGGTTTTTTCTAGAAAAGTGTTTTTATTATAAAGTGTAAATTCCATCTTTCTATTTGGTAAACAACGTGGAATATATACTTTCTTTTTTATTTTCCATAAAGTAGCAATAATTGGGGCTGTATCGACTTCTAGAGCCATTGAAATAGAAATCCCAACATTCTCTACTTGATGTAATAATCGGCTTTTAAGTAGCTTTTCTTTTAAGATTTCATCTTCTAATTGTTTTTGCTGAGTTTTTCCAAATTCAGTCAGTTTTCTTATTTGTAAATTTCGTAAATCTTTTTTATCAATTAAATTCATTAAATAAATTATTATTAGATACAAAAAAACAACAGGAATTGCCTGTTGCTTTGATTACTTAGTTTCGCGGTGAAGTGTTACCTTTCTTTCAACTGGGCAATACTTCTTTAAAGCTAAACGTTCCGGATGCTTACGCTTATTCTTTTCAGATAAGTAACTTCTATCGCCACATTCGGTGCATTCAAGGATAATATGTTCTGCCATGTTTTCCACCACCTACTTATTTAGTTAACTGTTAAACTATACCATGTTTTCCGTACTTTTACCAGTACTTTTCTATTTATTAAGTTTGAAGTAGTCTTCAACCATTGCCTTTGCCACTTGCAAAGTATATGAACCTTCTTTATCTGGGTCCAGTCCTGGGAAGACCACAGCTACAGCGATTTCAGGATCTTTTGATGGGGCATAACCAACAAAAGTAGCGTTAATAACTTCTGGCGCATTCGGATTACCTGGGTTATCTTCATCATAATAAAAAGTCTGAGCAGTACCAGTCTTACCAGAAATCGAAGGCTTAACATTCTTTAATGAATGGGCTGTCCCCCATGAATTAGTACCATGAACAACACGATACATCCCTTGATGAATAACATCAAGTTGATCCTGCGTCCAAGGAATACGCATCTGAACCTGTGGCTTAGTGTTATGAAGAATTGATACTTTATTACCTTGCGAATTAGTCTCACCAACTGATTGAACTAAATATGGGCGCATACGATAACCACCATTAGCAATAGTTGAAATATATTGTACTAATTGAATTGGCGTATAAGCATCATAGTTTCCATAAGACAAGTCAAGAACAGAACCTGTAAGCAATTGACCAGCTGAGTTATATGAGCGACCTTGAATACCTGAAACTTCTCCAGGAAGGTCTACACCAGTTTTTTGACCCAAACCAAACATTGCAAAATTACGTCTCAATTTAGTAAATGCATCTGAAGGCATTGAGATAAAACTATGTGGAGTATATTTAGCATTTACCCATCTTAAAGCTAATTGCATCATGTAAATGTTACTTGATACTTCAAGAGCTGTTGGGGCATCAAGACTACCAAATGTACCAACTGGGTAAACAGATTTCTTAATTGGAGAACCTGGCAAGTAAATTGGCGTATCGGGCATTACGTTGTTAGTTGGTGTAATAACACCATTCATTAATCCACCCGCAACAGTTGCCCCTTTGACTGCAGACCCCATAACAAAGGATTTATTAATTACACCTAACGCATCATCAGTATCTTTATTAGTCTTTGCATTATGATCAATACCTGCAATCGCTAAAAGTGCTCCAGTCTTTGGATTCATCGCTACTGCATAGGCACCATTAGAATACTGCGTAGCACCTGCAGCTTTAGCAGCCGCATATTGCTTCTTCAGTGCATCTTCTACTTGTTGTTGATATTTAGCATTCATTGTCAAAATCAAACTGGCACCACTTTGTCCTTTATAGACAGTCTTAGTTTGTTCAACACCATCTCCGGACTTAGTAACTACCTGTGACTTAGACTTAGTTCCTTTCAGAAGCGGCTCATACTTTTCTTCTAAGTAACTTGTACCTACACGGTCATTTCGTGAGTAACCTTGTGTTAAGTAGTACTGCAAGTTATCACTTGGTAAACCAGCTTTTTCTGAAGAAACGGAACCAATGATACTTTTAATGGATTTTCCATTTGGATAGCTTCTGGACCAGTCAGTTCCAATACCTACACCTGGCAATTCAGATAGGTGCTCTCCAACTAATGCCATTTCTCTATCAGTTAGACCTTTATTTTTAATATAGATAGTAGATAAAGTGTATGCTCCAGAAATCTTATTAAAAATTAAAGCAGCCGTTTTTTGACGTTTAGTAAAATGGATATCTTGCTTTTCAACACGTTTTAAGACATTGTTATAGATTTGACTTGAACTTAAAGCATCCCCATTACTGTCATAACGTTCAGATCGAGGCAGCTTAGCTGTTTCCTTTTCTGATATTTTACTGTTAGCTAAATAATAATCATAAAGCTGTCTTTGGGTAGGTTCTTCATCATCAAGTGTTATATATTGACTTAAGCGATTAGAAATTTTATATATTTGACTAGACGTAATGCTAGAATTTTTGGTATAAGTAATTGCGTTATTAGCTTTATTACCTACCAAAACTTTACCGCTGCTATCATACATCACACCACGTGGTACATTATTTGATACAATCTTTTGGTCGGTTTGCTGTACCTCCGCTTGAAAACGTCCACCGTAAAAAAGCTGTAAGTAGGCCAATTGACCAATTAATAATAAAAATAAAACTAAAATGACGCCCAAAATAATTTTCATTCTTAGGGGCGTCGAAGTGGAATTTCTATTCGAACCTTTACTCTGTTTTAAATAATTCAAAATTCTAACCTCACTAAACTAGAATTGATTTTAGCAAAAAATGCATCTAAATTCTATTTTTCTCCCAGTGAAAATCGCAATAATTATATATTCTTAAGAAGTAGGGTATTTATCAATGATTATCAACAAAGTTAAAACATATTTTAAAAATAAATATCTATATTGGCTTTCTTTTCTACTGCCTACTTGTATCTTTGCAAGCTATTTTCTATATCGAGGCCAGGAAATTTTAACCGTTGATCTAGGTCAACAATATATTGACTTTCTTTCTTTTTATAAAAATAATCTACTCTCTAATCCTTTAAACTTTATTTTTACATTCAGTAATGGTCTAGGGAGTTCGTTTATTGGAACTAGTGCCTATTATTTAAATAGTCCCTTTAATCTTCTACTATTACTTTTTTCAAATTCATCTTTACCAATAGCTATTCTTTTAATTATTAGTCTAAAAGTCGGCGCTATTGGTTTAAGTAGCTTCTTTTATTTTCAGAAATTTTTCAAGGGTGATAATAAAATTTTCGCTTTAGCCGCTAGTCTTGCTTTTGCACTGAGCGGTTTTGTTGTTAGCTATAATTTAAATCTTATGTGGCTTGACAGTCTAATTTTATTACCTTTTTTACTAGATGCAATTGATAAATTATTTGAACAAAAGAAACACTATTTTTATCTTACCACGATCACTTTCTTACTATGGTTAACTAATTTTTATACTGGTTTCATGGTGCTATTTTTTGGCTTACTTTATTTTATTACCGCTCTAATTAATCATTCTTTCTCAAGCAAAATTATTTTCCAATATTTCACTAAGAGTCTCTTAGGCACTACACTAGGCGCCTTTGTATTATTACCAGCCTTTTTTGAAATATTAAATGGAAAAATTAACTCCGACACTACTATTTCGCTAGGTTTTCAATTTGCACCATATCAAGCCCTTGATAAATTAGTAATTGGAGCATTTAACTTCACTGAGATGGAAAAAGGACTACCTAACATTTTTCTAACTAGTATTTTTACTTTATTGTGCCTCCTTTACTTTATCAATCAACATTTTTCCCTAAAAGAAAAATTTACATCAGCTATTTTACTATTATTTCTATTCCTATCCTTTAGCTTTAACCCACTAGTTCTGTTATGGCATTTAGGCCAATATCCTGTTTGGTATCCAGCACGCTTTAGCTTTATCTTTTCTTTCTATGCAATCTATCTGGGTGTTCAAGTTCTCGCACATACACACAAATTTAATCTTACGAGCAAAATAGCTAGTCTGCTTTTAGTAATTAGCTTAAGTATCTTTCTTTTATTAAGTATCCATCAAAAAGAATTTTTGAGCCAAACTAATATTATTCTTACCATTCTTTTTCTTTTATGTAGTTTACTCATAATTTTATTTTTTCACTATAAGTGGATCCCAGTAATCTTTTTCGGAATAGTAGGACTAGAAGTAAGTATTAATCTGCTAGCAAGTTTAGATAATATCTCTTATCAAAAAAATTTTGATTATGCTAATTTCACTAGTAATGTTTCTCAAACTACAACCTATTTACATAAATATGACTCTGGCTTATATCGCACAGAAAAGACATTTACTCGTTCCGATGACGACCCATTCAGTAATAATTATTATGGAGTTAGCAACTTTAATTCTATTTCTGATCGTGCAGCTATTAATTTAGTAGATTATCTTGGGCTAGAAAACAATGATAATTCTTTTACCAATAATTTCGCTACGCCCTTATCCGATAGTCTTTTAGGCATCAAATATAATATTGTTCCCATTAAGAATAGGCGTAATTTACCTAAAAAAGAACAAGTTGTATTTACGAGTGCTTTTTATCGACCAAATTTAGTTACAAATACAGTCGTTAAAAGCTTTAAACAATTACAAATTAGAAAAAATTCATCTGCTTTACCACTTATTTTCATTTCAAATACCCATCAGAAACTTACTTTTTATAATAGTATGCCTGCTACAAATCAAAATAATCTCTTTAACAGCATCGTCGGTCAAAAACATAATCTTTTCAATAGCTTATATCTAACAAATCCAAGCAAACTTAAAAATACTAAGCACACCAAGAATCTTAATGAATATAAAAAGATTAATAAAAATAAAACTGCTACAATAACCTTCAATATTGCTTCATTTCAAAAGGGACCTTATTATCTTGAGCTTCCTTCAAACTTAACTACTAATGTCACTTCTATTATTGTTCATAATCATCAACTTAATAATGATGACTTGGGAATTTCAAGTAAATTGCTAAATATTGGCTATTATTCAACAAATACTCCCATTAAAATTGTTTTCACTCTAAACACTGAAAATATCAATTTAAATGGTATTAGAGTTCTTCAATTTAGAGAAGATGAATTTAACAAAATTATTCGTAAATTCAATCAAAAACAGCCAGTAACTCATCAAACAAGTCCTATTTCTTTAAAACTTAATTACACTGCACAAAAAAATGAAACTTTAAATTCTACCATTCCTTATTCAAAAAATTGGCTGATTTTTGACAATGGAAAACTTCTCAAAACCCACAAATTTGCCCAAACATTTTTAAGTGCCCCTCTAAAACAAGGTCCCCATCAACTTACTTTAGTCTATGTACCAATTGCTTTCTTAATTGGTCTTATAATTTCGATTATCTCAACCATAATTTTATTTATTTTCAAACCAAAAAGGGATTAACTTACTAGCTTTTACGTAAGTTAATCCCTTTTTTGGATAAATTATTTAAATTAGTTCAATGTCTTAACGTCATTGATAGTAACATCAAAAGTTCCACCTGGGGTGTTAATAGTTACTTTTTCACCCTTCTTTTTACCAAGTAAAGCTTGAGCAATTGGTGAATCATTAGAAATTTTTCCATTAAGCGGATCAGATTCATCAGATCCAACAATAGTATAGGTTTCTGGATCATCAGTACCCACTTCAGTGTAAGTAACAGTTTTACCAATAGAAACTTCATTAGGATCAACACTATCTGCATCAACAACTTGTGCATACTTAAGCATTTGTTCAATTTGAACAATACGTTGTTCTACAGCACTTTGTTCATCTTTTGCTGCATCATACTCTGAGTTTTCTGATAAGTCACCGAATGATCTAGCAACCTTAATTCGTTCAATAACTTCTGGACGTTTTACTAATTTTAAGTTTTTTAATTCCTTCTGAAGTTTTTCCTTACCTTCAGCAGTCATTGGATAAACTTTTTCTGCCATACTAAAAAATCTCCTTACCTATACCTATTTTTCTTTGCACCAAACAGCTTATGTTTTCTACCTAAAAAAGTCAACCATTTTTACTGGCCTAAACTACTATTTCGTTTCAAATGTTCATCATAGTTTTCGTTGTAGTAAACCTTACCAGTCTTAAGGTTTGCAACAAAGTAGAGATAGTTAGACTTAATTGGGTTCAATACAGCACTAATTGAATCTAGACTTGGATTGTTAAATGGTCCAGGTCCATATCCTTTATGAACATATAAGTTATATGGTGATTTTACTTTAATATCCTTTAGTGATAAAGAATGTTTATGCTTATTCAATGCATACATTACTGAAATATCTGACTGAAGTGGCATATTAGCTTTAAGTCTGTTAAAGAATACTCCAGCAATCATACGCCTATCTTTAGTTTTAACACCTTCACGTTCTACTAATGAAGCTAAAGTTAAAACTTCCTGTACTGTTAAGTGCTTCTTCTTAATTGAACTGTAGTATGGTTGCAAAACTTGATCAGTCTTATCAACCATTTGGTTAACTAATTCTTTTAAAGAAGCTCCTTGATAAACATCATATTTTGCTGGGAAGAGATATCCTTCTAAATGATAGCGAACACCCTTACTGTTCATAGAACTAGTTAAAAGTTTAGGATATTGCTTCTCCAAACTCTTCATAAAGCTCTTATCTTTCATTAGCTTTAAGAAATCTTGTCGACTATACTTGGTATTCTTGCTAACTGTAGTAGCAATACTATCAATTGTTTGTCCTTCTTTTATTAGAACATGACCAACAACTGGACGACCACCTCCACCTTGCAATTGGCTCACAATCTCTTTGTTATGCATTGAAGGTGATAAATAAAAATTCCCTGCTTGAAAATTTGTCGCACTATGACTCTTTAACCAAAAGTTGAAAACGGCCGCATTTCTAATAATCTTTTTCTCTTGTAAAATTTGAGCAATTTGACTATTAGTTGCTCCCGCAGGAATATGAACACTAACAACATCTTCATCATGTCGATTGACTGGTTGAAGTGCGTATCCTACGTAACAGCCTCCAATCAAGACAACTAAAACTAAAATCGCTCCTAGTCCACTAAGGATCCAACGAGTAACCTTTTTAGATGCCTGTTCCTCTAACTCATGATTTTTCTTTTTGTCTTGATTTAGCAAATGCTTTTCCTCCGAAAATCACAAAAATCTAAGACAATTATAGCAAAGCTCCCCAGAAAAGAATTAACGAACTTTAATCTTTAGACTTTCTTTCAGATCTGCTTCAATTTTTTCCATTGCTGTAGCTACAACTTCATCAGTTAATGTGTCTTTTTCATTTAAGAAAGTTAATGAGTAAGAAATTGATTTATGACCTGATTCAATTTGACTTCCGGCATAAACATCGATTACTCGAATATCGTAAAGATATTTGCCTCCATTTAACTTAATTTGAGCTTCAATTTGTGCATTAGTTACATCATTAGGTACTAATAGAGATAAATCTCGCTCAATAGCTGGGAATTTTGGAGCAGCCTTAGCTTTCATCCCTTTATGAAGCATAGAAACAATTGCATCTAAATCAATTTCATAAACATATATATCACTGCCACGTAATGCTTTGTCAAGTGTAGTAACAGCATGTGCTAACATTCCAATTAGACCAACGTATTGATCATTAATATAAATACCGGCAGTTCTAGTTGGATGCATTCCTTGAACCAGTTCAGCGCGATACTCTACATCTTCATCTTTGATACCAATTGCTCTAAATAAGTTAGTTAATTGGCCCTTTACAAAATAGAAGTCAATCTTTTGGTCTAAATGTTGCCAATTGGCTGCTAAAGTATGTCCTGAATAAAGAGCAGCTAAATGTTCATGTTCATTAAATGTATTATTTTCATGATCATAAACTCTACCTTGTTCAAATAAAGCTAATTCTTTTTGCTTACGGGCCATATTGTAGCTTGCAGCATCAACCAATCCTGTTATTAGGTTTTCTCTCATAGTTGAACGACTTGAGTTTAATGGCCATTGAACTTCAACTACTGGTTTAGGATCTTTAGTAAATGAAATTGCTTTTTCCGGAGAAGTCAATGAGTAAGAAATTGCTTCCATTAATCCTTGACCTTGAACGATATCCTTAATTCTACGCATAGCAGTTTCTTTAGCTGAGTAACCACCGTGAGTTTCAGCTAAAAGCGGTTGGGTAGACTTCAAGTTATCATAACCATAAATTCGGCCAACTTCTTCTACTAAATCTGCTGGAATAGAAATATCCCATCTCCTATTAGGAACGGTAACCACTAACTCATCTTCAGAGCCTGCAACAGTAAAACCTAACTGATCAAAGATCTTTTCCATTTCAGCTCTGCTTAACTCAGTTCCCAATACCTTATTAATATAAGATACAGTGGTTTTAACTACTGAAGGATTTCTTTGAGCATCAGTTGCTTTTATTTCACCTTCATTAACTGTACCATCCGCATCATTACGCAATAACAATGCAGCCATATCCAAGGCTTTTTGAGTATTATCCCAGTTAACACCTTTTTCAAATCGACTTGATGCTTCAGTTCTGTTAGCGTGACGCAATGCAGATTTTCTTACACTAGTTCCATCAAAAACGGCAGATTCTAAGATTACATCAGTAGTATCGTCTTCAACTTCTGAGTTCTTACCACCCATGACACCGGCCATCATAACAGGCTTTTGACCGTCAGTAATGATGATATCGTTTGGATCTAATTCCACTTCTTTATCGTTCAATAATGTAAGCTTTTCATTTTTATTTGCTTTTCTAACTTCTAGTTTACCGTCCTTAAAAGTACGAGCATCATAAGCATGCATTGGTTGACCAGTTAAAAGCATTACATAATTAGTAACATCGACCACATTATTAATCGGACGAATTCCTGCATTCCAAAGGCGTCTTTGCATCCACAATGGACTTTCACCAATTTTTACATTAGAAATTTTTCTTAAGTAAAACTTAGGTGCTAGTTTTTCATCAACTTGTACATCTAATTCATTAGTCCAGTCAGGTCCATCTTCCTTAAGCACTACTGGTTCAACTTTAGGTTTTTCATCAACAATTGCACCAACTTCATAAGCGGCACCTTCCATTGATAAAGTATCAGCACGGTTTGGAGTAATATCAAAATCTAAAATATAGTCATCCATGCCAAGTGCTTCGTATACTTCTTCACCTGGTTTTACATCTGCATCTTTAGGGAAAACAAAAATTCCATCTGCATATTTTGCAGGAACTACTTTATCTTCAAAACCAATTTCTTGAAGCCCACAAATCATACCGTTTGATTTAATTCCGCGAATTTTACCACGCTTAATTTTTTCATTTCCGGCAATTCTTGCCCCGTGTAAAGCAACAATAACATCTTCACCAGCTGCAACATTAGGAGCACCACAAACAATCTGAATTGGTTCTTCTTCACCAACATCAACTTGACATTTGTGTAAGTGAGTCCCTTCAATATCCTCACATTCTAAAATGTGTCCAACTACTAATTTTTTTAATCCTTCTGCTGGGTGATCTACAGATGCGATCTCAACACCAGTTCTAGTAATTTTTTCTCCTAATTCTTTAGGATCTTCATCTAAATTAAGAAAATCTTTTAACCAATTATATGAAACAAGCATTAATCTTCCTCCTTACGGAATTGTGCCAAGAAACGTACATCATTAGTATAGAAATCACGAATATCAGAAATGCCGTATTTCAAAATTGCAAAACGATCTAAACCTAAACCAAAGGCAAAACCACCATAGACTGTTGAATCTACACCAGCATTTTCTAAAACATTTGGGTGAACCATACCAGCACCAAGTACTTCGATCCAGCCAGTATACTTACAAATTGGACACCCCTTACCATCACAATTAAAACAAGAAACATCCATTTCAACTGATGGTTCAGTAAATGGGAAGTAAGATGGACGAAGACGAGTCTTGCGATCTTGACCAAAAACGTGCTTGGCAATCATTTCTAGAGTTCCCTTAAGGTCTGACATAGTAACATTTTTATCGATTACTAAGCCTTCCATTTGCTGGAATTGGTGGGAGTGAGTTGCATCATCATCATCTCTACGATATACCTTACCTGGACCAACCATCTTTAATGGACCTTTAGAAAAATCATGCTTTTCTAAAACTCTAGCTTGATCTCCTGACGTTTGCGTTCTAAGTAAGTTTTCCTCATCAATATAGAAAGTTGCTTGCATATCACGAGCAGGGTGATCCTTTGGCAAGTTCATCATTTCAAAGACATAGTGATCAGTTTCAATTTCTGGACCTTGAACTACTTCATAACCCATTCCAATAAAGTAGCTTTCTAAATCATCTAAAATAATATTAATAGGATGCTTTGAACCTAAATGTCCCTCACGACCAGGTAAAGTAACATCAATTTTTTCTTCTTCTAATTTTTTGGCAATTAAAGTTTGTAAGAAGTTGTTTTTTGCTTCATCTAATTGCTTTTGAAGAAGATCACGAACTTGATTTACTTCTTGTCCCACTTTAGGTCTATTTTCTGGGGCAATATCTTTCATTGAGTGAAGAATCTGAGTTAATTCACCCTTGCGTCCCATTAATTCTACTCTAATCTTATCAAGCATTTTTTGGTTTTCAGCCTGATTGATTTGATTCAATCCTTCTTCTTTTAACTTATTTATTCTATCGAATAAGTCCATCTCATTTTCCTTTCCAACAAAAAAGCCCCGTCCCAAAAGGGACGAAGCTTCGCGGTACCACCCTAGTTTGAACTAGCACAAATAAAGTGCGTGTTCACACTCTTTTCGAATAACGGTGAAATACCGGAATTGATTAGATTCTGCTCCTAAGATGAAATTCATGCTTCTAACTTAAGTTTCTTCCACCAGTAAAACTCTCTCTAAAAAGCTATCCACACTACTAATCTTAATCATCGCATTTAATTATAATAGTATCTTAAAACTTTTTACCTAACTTTGCAATTACCTTTAAGCCCATTTATCAGCCCAATTATGGACTTGTTCAAAAACAGGTTGTAAATCGGCACCCTTTTGAGTCAGGGTATAGCTAATAATTCCACTCTTTTTATCTACAGTACGGTTAACAATACCATCTTTTTCTAGTTCTTTTAGTCGTTCAACTAAAACACGGTCAGAGCACTTACTAATACAACGTGCTAAATCCTTAAAACGCATTGCGTTGGTATCACACAAAGAGCTAATAATTAAGCCGTTCCATTTTTTACCAATAATTCCAAAAGCATCAATAAAATGCGAACACAGTGAATCGTCTTCTGGATCCGGACAGTCAGTCATTTTAGTTTTGCTTTCAATTTCTTGGGACATATCTCTTCCTCCTAAAAAATCAAAATAATTTTAAATCATCTATATTAAGATTATAGTGATAACACTTACTAAAAACAAGCTGCAAGCTTATGAAAAATGATAAATCATAATACCAGCCGCTACGGCCGCGTTTAGTGACTCTGCCTTTCCCTTTATCGGGATATAGATCTTTTTATCAGCTGTTTCAATTACCTCTTTACTTGCCCCATGAGCCTCATTTCCAATTACGAGGGCTAATTGAGGAACTGGGGCACAATTATTCAAGGACTTAGCAGTTTTATCAAGAATGCTTACATAGACTGGAAGACCATTTTCCTTAAAACTACTAATAGCTTCTAAAATCGGATTTTGGATAATTTGAATATGGAACTGGCTCCCCTGCATACTACGCTGAACTTTTGGATTATATAAATCTACACTTTCTTCAGATAATACTACACCATCAAAACCAGCTGCATCGGCTGTACGAATAATTGTTCCAACATTTCCTGGATCAGTTAAATTATCTAAAACAACCCATTTTCCATATTCAAAACTAAATGATTTTGGTTGATTAATTGGTAGCACCATAAAGATATCTTGACTATTCTTAGTGCTACTTAAATGCTGAGCAATTGCATCGGTAATCTGGATGACTTTATTATCTTTTAATTTATAAGTCGTATCTAATTTTTTTAAAGCTTCTGCTGTTCCTAAAACATAAAGATAGTTTTCATGACTCTTTAAAGCTTCTTCAACTAAATGAAAACCTTCAATTAAATAAGTTTGGGTCTTTTTACGATACTTTTTTTGTTCAAGCTTTCTAAGGCTTTTAATTGTGGGATTATTTACTGAGTTAATTTCTATCATAAATTTCTACTTCCTTCTAATCTAATATTTTAAATTACCTCGCCCAAAATTAACATGTTAAAATTTAAGTTAGAATACACAGAAAAGAGCGATAATTATGAAGACAGTCACAATGAGAGTTACAGGCTTAGTACAGGGAGTTGGATTTAGATGGACAACTCAAATGATTGCTCAAGAGTTAGGAATCACTGGTACTGTTAAAAATAATCCAGATGGATCTGTATCAATTGTAGCTCAGGGGGATGAACTCCCTTTAGAGCATTTTATCAAAAAAATCAAAGCATCTCCTTCAGTTGCTGCTCATGTTGATCATGTGGATTTAAAGACAATTCCCAATACAGAAAAATTTACTCGCTTTAGCGTGGTTTATTGATACTTTAACAAATAACTAGTAAACTTTATTGCAGTAACAATAAAGTAGGAAAGGTTATAGTTAATGAAATCAAAAACTAAATATTTTAGTCTCTTTGCCATGATAACTGTGCTAGCACTTACCTTAACAGGATGTGCTAACAATGGTCAAAGTATCTATCAAGCACCCACTAGTGGGCCATATGCTTGGATCTTTAGTCTATTTGGCAAACCAATTCAAAATATCATGTTAGCAGTCGAACATCAAATTGGTGGCTCAAATGGAGCTGGCTGGGCAATTATTATTATTACCTTTGTTGTTCAGCTCATTGTTATGCCACTTCGACTAGCTTCTCAGCGTAAAATGACTACCCAACAAGAAAAAACGCAAAAGCTTCAACCTCAAATGAAATTGATCCAAGAAGCACTTAAGAAGCCTGGGCTAACACAACCACAGCAAATGCAAATTAGCCAACTTCAAATGCGTGTTTATAAAGAAAATAATATGTCAATGATGGGCGGAATGGGCTGCTTACCATTACTTATTCAGCTTCCAATCATGATGGGAATTTATCAAGCTGTAGCTTACTCTAAAGAATTAGCAGCTTCAAGTTTCTTTGGCATTTCTCTTGGACAACGATCCATTATCTTAACAATTATTGCTACGTTGCTGTATGTAGTTCAGGGTTATCTTTCAATGGTTGGAATACCTGAAGAACAAAAGAAAGCAATGCAAATGACTTTAATTCTAAGTCCAGCTATGACTTTCTTTATTAGTATTTCTGCTCCAGGCGCTTTAGCACTTTACTTCTTAGTCGGTGGGCTTATTGCTATCTTGCAACAATTAATTACTACTTTTGTTATTATGCCAAAAGTAAAAAGAGATGTTGCAGCTGAATTAAACGAACGTCCACTTAAAGTAGTTGTTACTCAAGAAACAATCGATAACATTCTTAACACTACTTCTTCATCAAACTCCACTCCTGAGGCAAATAAAGATCTTCATCAAGATTTACGTGCACGTAATGCCGGTAAACAAAAGCGTCCAAATGATTCTGACAAAGATTAATAAATAAAAATAGGGAATCCTTAACGGATTCCCTATTTTTTATTTATCTGACTCAGATTTTAATAATGGAAATTCAATCATGAACTTACTGCCTGAGCCAAGTGTTGAACTAACACTGATCTTTCCATGATAACTTTCAACTAGTTTCTGAGCAATAGCTAAGCCTAGACCATTTCCACCCTTTTCACGGGTTCTAGCCTTATCTACACGATAAAAACGATTGAAAATCTTGTCCTGCTCATCAGGAGCAATTCCTTCACCAAAATCTTGAACTAAAATCTTAACTTTATCTTCTTCAGTAGCAGCAGCCACTAAAATTTCTTTTCGATCAGTAGAATATTTAATAGCATTATCAATCAAAATGATTAAAATTTGCTCAAGATGATTACGATAAATCTTAACTATTGTATCAGGTTTTAAGTCTGCATCATCATAAGTAATAGTAAAGTCTTGATGAATCATTCTCATGTCATTAACAGTTCGATTTAATACTTCATTGACATCAGTCGTTTTATCAGGATACTGCAAATCAACCTGCTCAGCCCTAGTTAGATCTAGCATTTCTTGAATCAAATGTTTCATTCTCTTGCTTTCTTGAAGAGAAGCCTGAATTGATTCTTCCAGTACTTGAGGATCATCTTTTCCCCACCGCTCTAATAAATTTAAGTGTCCTTCAATTACAGCTACGGGAGTCCTCAATTCATGAGATACATCTCCTACAAATTGTTTTTGCTGCTGCATATAGGCTTGCATTCTATCAAGCATCTTATTAAAAGATATAGCCAGTTCTCCTAATTCATCATTTCTATGAAGATCGGGTACTCGCCTTTTATCAGTGGGGTCTTTATTAATATCGTGAGAAATTTGAGACATTTTCTTAATTGGTTGTACAACGCTATTAACTATCAAGTAAGACAACCCAATAAAAACTACAATAGCAATAACTGATAGACTAATCATCCAGTGTCGAATAGATTTCAATACTTGATTTTGTTGATCCATGGAATTATCCACAATCAAATACCCAGTTAACCGATGTGTCCTCTCAGAAAAAATCTTCTGATATACCTTCATATGGATTTTCCCTTGCGTCGTTACAACTTTTAATACATGACTTTCAGTTTTACTAAATTGTGGCATCCCTTCATCGGGAACATTCCCATTACTAAAAACAACATCTCCAGCAGGATTATAAATCGTAATACTAGTATCACGATTCGATAAAGTAGCTAATACATCATCATTAAAAACATTACCGCCATTATTAGAAGTAATTGGTGTTTGTCCTTCTAAAATACGATTCGTATTAGGAGAAAGCTGAGGTACAACATTTGAAATTTGTAAACTTGTTGGAATTTCAACGAGTCTTCTTTGAAATGTAGTTGCTACACTCTCTGTCAAATTTCTTTCCTGTGAGATAATTTGTTGCTTAACTAAAGAATAAATTGCAATTGAAAATATAACAAAAGAGACCGTAATTGTCGCTGCAACTAAACTTACCCACTTAAAAGTTAGTGAGGACTTTAGGGTCTCTTTCTTAGATTTATTTTGTTTCTTCACGTGCTTCATCATTTTCATCAGTTCTTACCATATAACCGGTACCACGAACAGTCTTGATGTATGATGGACGGCCCGGTACATCAATCTTATTACGTAAATAACGCACATAGACTTCAACAACATTCGTTTCAATCTTAGATTCAGGTCCCCAAATTTTGTTTAAAAGCTGCTCTCTTGTAACAACATTATTCTTATTTTCAATTAATGTCATTAACAAGTTGTATTCACGTTTAGTTAGATCAACTGTACTATCTCCGCGGTGAACAATTCGATTAGCTGTTTCAATAGTTAAATCATTGAAGCGAACTACCTTTTGAACTCCCATCGTATCGCCCATAGCTCTCTTTTCAATTTGTACTCTTCTTAAAACAGCACGTAAACGAGCTAATAATTCTTCGATTGCAAAAGGTTTAACAATATAATCATCAGCACCGTGGTCTAAACCTGAGACACGGTCAATTACTGAATCTCTTGCAGTCATCATAATAATTGGAGTTGTTTTTTCTTGGCGAACACGACGAGCAATTTCTAATCCATTAAGATCTGGCAACATTAAATCTAATAAAATTGCGTCAAAATCTTCATTTAAAGCTAAATCCAATCCTTTCCGACCGTTTCCTTCAACTTGAGTTTCATATTTTTCATGTCTTAATTCTAGTTCTACAAAACGGGCAAGATTTTTTTCATCTTCAATAATCAGAATTTTACTCATTATTTTCTCCACTACTATTTAATCTGGTTAAAAATTTTATTAATAAATTAATATTAAATTTAAAGATACATTAATGCAAGGGTTTATTACTTTTTTTTTCATCTTTAAATAAATCCTTAAGCTTAGCAAAAGCAGGATTTTCCTTATTAGATTGCTGTTCTTGGTAAGCTTCTTGAGAAACAACCTTCCAGCCTTCTCCTTCAGGAAAGTCTCCTTTAGCTTCTTCTTCAGGCGTCAAGATCACTGATGGTAAGCTTAAAAGCAAGTTATCTTCTACAGCCTTTTGAAGATCAATTGTATCATCCTTAACAGTTACAATTGTATCTTCTTCATCAAGCTGTTCTTGAGTTGGTTCAACTTCACTATAGTTCTCAGTAAAGCTAAATTTTTGATGCATTTCTACTGGTTTTAGGCTACGAGTGGAAGGTGCTACAACATCTGCTTCGACAGTAAAATTACCAGTAACAAAAGGTTCATCATAGAAGAAGTCACCAGTAACATGAACATTATTTGCATCTTCCAGTAATTCTTTACTTCTATCAAAGAACTCTTTACTTAACTCAACGTTTTCATCAACATGAGTTAACGGATTACGACTATTTTTAATTTGCAAATATGAAAACTTTAACATTATTTTACCTCGATTGGTTTACGACCAAAATTTTGATCTTCACCCATAATTTGTTCAAAAAGCCGATCTACTTTCACTTGCAAACCCAAAGTTCCACTTGCAGCATTTTTCTTATCAACTTTTGAAATAATCGGCACTTGAACATCTTTTCTAATTTTCTTAAGATAATTTCTTCCTCGACTACTGTAGCCTAACAGTAGGGTTGAAACATCTTGATAAGAATCCTTTATTTCTTTCTCAGTGACATTTAAAAGTGTGTAAAGACATAATCTTCTTAAACGAGCATAAGTATATCGCTTAGACTTAATTTGCCGTAAAAATGAAGTAAAATCTTCTGCCGTATGAATTTCTTCCTTCATTTTATATTCTAGTCCTTCACTCATTTGATAAATTGACTGCAATTCTTCTAAACTTGCACTTTCAATTCGATACTTCAAAAAGTTAAATAAAAGATTCCAGTTCGGATAAACTTTTTGACTTTCTAAACTTACCAATTCTCCTTTAGGAAGATATTTTTTTAATTCAGATAAGTCATTGGGATGGTGCAAACAATAATTTCTAATCGCTGTAGCTGAGGAAACTATTTTATCTTGTAAAAGTGGATCATCATGTCCACTTCCTACTCTTGTTATAGGATGTAAATGAAGTGGATTTTTTAATTGTTCACTTGCAACTGCATAAGCAACGGCTAACATCATGTTAGGCTGATTTACTTCATGCCCCACTTCTCTAGCAACCATTTCATTATATTGAGTGGCATAAGTTTGAGTGTAGTCTCGAAAGTCCATCCGATTCTTTGGAATTTGATTTATTTTTTGACCTAAATAAGAGAAATTTAAATTCGCATCCTCTACTCCAAAAAATAATTCTGACACTCCCAAATCACTCAACATTTTAATACTACCATTAGCAAAAATATCAGCTGGCTGTACAGCAAAAGAAAATGGTAGTTCGAATACTAAATCAGCTCCAGAAGCTAAAGCTGCCTTTGCTCTTTGCCACTTATCCATAATTGCCATTTGTCCACGTTGAACATAATTACCTGACATTACAACAATTATTGGATCATTTTTAGCTGCTAAGCGGGCTTGATTCATTAAAAACTCATGGCCACTATGAAAAGGATTATATTCGGCTACAATGCCAATTACACTCATACTCTTACCTTTAGTCTAAGTTTAATTCTAGTTTCTTACCATTGCTCCAAAGCTTTTCTAAGCCATAAAAGTCTCGTGCATCTTCGGTAAATACATTTACAACTACATCTCCCATATCTACTAAGAGCCAGTTAGAATCACGAGTTCCTTCAATACGGTAGTCTTCTTTTCCATGTTCATGGATCTTATCAATAATACTGTTAACGATGGCATGAAGTTGACGGTTTGAGCCAGCTGTTGTTACAACGTAGTAATCCGCTAAAATACTAATTCCTTGCATATCATATGCTTCAGTATCTTCACCATGTCTTTCATCGATTGCTTCTACAGTTAAATCTAATAATTTCTTACTATCCAATTTTATTTTTCCTTTCAAAATTCTAATCCTTTACTGCCCATTTATTGTAAGCAGCAAATGTCTTAGGATAAATCTTTTTTCTATTAGTTATTAAAAAATCAAGTGTGTGGGCTAATTCAAAGCCTACCCCATCATCTAAGTTAGCAAAGGCTACTTTTCTTGCTTCTTCTACTCCAGGGAAGTCACGACCTGGTTCAATAAAATCTGCTACAAAGACAATTTTATCTAGCGTGGTCATTTCTACATCAGCAGTAGTATGACGCTTAATAGCAGTTAAAATTTCTGGATCAGTTATCTTTAACTCTTTTTCAATAAAATATGATCCCACAATTCCATGCCAAATAGCTCGATTATAATTAAGTAAATCTGGATCAAAATGCTGTTCCTTAATAACTTCAATAAATCGGGCAGGAGAGACTTGTTTTGCATAATCATGGATAAATCCTGCTAAAGCTGCCTTATCAGGATCATAATTATTAAGTTCAGCTAACTTACGACTAGTTTCACTTACACCAATACAATGCTTAAATCTCTTTTCATCCATGTTGCTTTTTTCTTTGGCAACAATCTCATCAGAAGTTAACGGGGAATATGTTTTAACAAAATTAATTTCAGTCACGATATAAGCCTCTTGATTCAATATATAAGCGTACACTTTCCGGTACTAAATACCGAATAGAATTACCAGTAGCTATATTTTGACGAATTAAGGAAGATGAAATATCTAAATTAGGTGCATCAACCCAAATCATTGGAAACTTGGGATTTTGCGGATAATTTGGTCTCCTAACGCCAACCAAAGTAGATAAAAGTGCTATAGTCTCTGGTTCGCGCCAATTTTCAAAGTCGTTTACTTCGTCACTACCCATAATTAAGTAATATTGATTACGTGGGGCTCTCTTCTTTAAGTAACGTAAAGTATCAACCATGTATGATGTTCCACCACGCATTATTTCAAAAAGCTTAACATGAAAGTGTGGATTATCATGTGTAGCCAATTCAAGCATTGTACACCGATCTTTAGTGCTTATATTTCCCGCTATTTTTTTATGTGGCGGCGTATTATTTGGGATAAACCATATTTCATCTAAATGAAGCTGTTTTCTAACTTGCTCAGCCATTGATAAGTGAGCTAAATGAACTGGGTTAAAAGTTCCTCCCATAATTCCAATTTGCTGAGCAGAACTCGTAACTGGTTCAAATTGTACTTGTGGTTTTTCTTTTACAACACATTGCATTATATTAACGCTCTTCTAATTCCTAAACCAATTCCTTCTGGTGTATAAGCTTTTACTACAACATTAGCAGGTGTGGTAATAAACCCAACTCCGCCAAATAAAATATCGCTTTTTTCTTTTGGTGAAAAAGTTTGGCCTTTTAATGGTCCGAGATTATCTTCTTTACTTGGTGGGAGTAATAAATCATCTTTATGTTTTTCATAAAATGCATCTGCATTTTCAGTCTTTGTTCTGTGTACATAAAGGTCGCGTGCAACATAAATTGTAAATCCAGCAGATGGACCATCTACATAGTCAAAACGTCCTAATCCAGCTAAAAAGATTGTCTGTCCAGGCAAAAGTTGGTAGGTCGCTGGCTTTAATGGCTTCTTTGGTTCAACAACTTCAAGTTCTTTTCCACTCAAATGACTAGCCAATTGATTGGCATTCAAAATTCCGGGTGTGTCAATTAAATAATGGCCATTAGAAAGTGGAATTTTAATCTCATCTAGTGTTGTTCCAGGGAATTTAGAGGTGGTAATAACATCCTTTAAATCACTGTTCATATTGATAATCGCGTTGATTAAGGTGGATTTTCCAACATTGGTTGTTCCAACAAAGTAGATATCTTTCTTTTCGCCTTTTTTAGCTAAAAATGCCATCAACTCATCTAAATTTTTCTTTTTAGCAGCTGAAACTAAAAATATTTTTTCTGGTTTTAAGCCATTTCGATTAGCTTCTTGGCGCATCCAATCTTTAATTTTGGATTCTTTAGAATTTTTGGGAAATAAATCTACTTTATTACCAACTAAAATATATTCATTGCCACCAATAAATCGCTTAATTGAAGAAATTAAGGAGTTACTAAAATCAAATAAGTCAACCACATTAACGACTAATGCTTTCTTTTGACTAATTGAGTTAAGTAAAGCCAAGAAATCATCGTTATTTTCTTCAACGGGCATAATTTCATTATAGTGTCTTAATCTAAAACACCGCTGACAATACACCTCATTATCATCACTCTCTAGTGCCTTTTTTAAGGCAGAAGATGGTAAATAGCCCGACTTTTTAGGGTCTTGATCTTGTAATATACTTCCACAACCAATACAACGTAATTCTTCACTCATTCTAATTTCTCCTTAAAAACTACAGGTTTTCTTAAATTCAAAAAGAAAAAGATAAATTTCTCAAAGAAGCGGTTGATCCTTGTATTCCACTTATCAGTTTCAACTAATGGTTTTACTAAAACTGTAGCTACACCAGCTAGATTTCCAGCCTGTATGTCAGTAATCAACTGGTCTCCTACCATTAAAACTTGATCCTTTTTTAGATTCAAGGCTTTTAATTCCTTATTAATACCGATGGGCAAAGGCTTGCGTGCTTTTGCAATAAAAGAAATATGGTATGGATTCAGAACTTTTCCAATTCGCTCTGCATTATTATTTGAAATAACAACTAAGCGAATTCCATCCTTGGCCAGGCGTTCATTAAGCTGGTCCATTTCAACAGCTGTATCTGCTTTATTCCAAGCAAGTAACGTATTATCTAAATCGCTAAAAACAGCCTTAATTCCCATCTTCTTTAACTGTTTTGGATCTAAATGATAGATAGTATCTATTGTATAACGAGGTCTAAATAACATTAAAAAATCTCCACTTTTTTCTCATATCTATAGTATCAGAAATCTTTAATCTTTAGAAACATTTGATGATTGAAAAATTAAATTTTACTTTTCTTTAGAATAAAAGATGGTAAAATGATAACAATTTATATTTCCACCGTATTACATAAAGGAGTTAAATTATGAAAAACTTTATTGATCTCCATCTACACTTAGATGGTTCTTTGCCATACCCTACTGTTAAAAAATTAATGAAAGCTCATAACTTTCCAAGTTTAACTGAAACACAACTCAAAGAAAAGCTCTCCGTTTCTAAAGAATGTGCTAATTTACAAGAATATTTAACTAAATTCGATTTTCCTTTATTATTTTTGCAAACAAAGAAAGATTTAGAAGTTGCCATTTTTGATCTTTTAAAAAGTCTACGCTCCCAAGGATTAGTTTACACAGAGATCCGATTTGCTCCGCAGCTTCACACTCAAAAAAATCTTACTCAAGAAGGAGCAGTTAGAGCCTGCATTGCAGGATTGGAAAAATTTTATAAGTGGCAGGATGAGCAACAAGATAATTCCTACCCTTTACATGCTAATTTAATTCTTTGTCTCATGCGTTTACCAAATAGAGAACACGAAAATAGCTTAACAGTTAGACTAGCTGCTAAATATGATCAACATCATGTGGTCGGAATTGATTTGGCAGGCCCGGAAGGTCCAATTCCTAATAAAGCTTTCAGGCCATTCTTTAAAGACGCAAAAGCACTGCATATTCTATTTACCATTCATGCCGGAGAAGCAGCTGGTCCCGACTCAATGCAAGAAGCCTTAGATTTAGGTACTAAGAGAATTGGTCATGGAATTCGCTGTTTAGAAAGCAATCAAATGGTTAAATATTTAGTCGATCACAACATAACTCTGGAGTGTTGTGCCACTTCTAACCTCAACACTAAAGTATTTAAGGATATTGATTCTTATCCCCTAAAAACACTTCTTTCAAAAAGAATAAAAGCAACCCTAAATTGTGACAACATGACCGTTTCAAATACTAATTTACCTAAAGAATTTAAATTACTTGAATCGAAAACTAACCTTACAAAAGCAGAGGAACATCAATTACTAGTAAATTCTATTAATGCTGCTTTTGCGTCTGATAAAGAAAAAAATCGTTTACTAGCTATATTCAATTAAATTTGAGAAAAAAATGCTCCGCATATGCGGAGCATTTTTAATATTCTTAGTTTAAAGCTTTCTTAGCAGCATCTGCTAAATCAGCAAAAGTTTTTTCATCGTTGTAAGCAATGTCAGCTAACATCTTACGGTTCATGTCAATACCAGCTACCTTTAAGCCGTGCATTAACTTAGAGTATGAAAGACCATTTTGTCTTGCAGCAGCGTTGATACGAGCAATCCATAATTTTCTGAATTCGCTCTTACGCTTCTTACGGTCACGGAAAGCATATTTACGAGAAACAAATACTTGAGTACTTGCTGCTTTAAATTGTAAGTGTTTTGAGCCACGGTAACCCTTGGCTAACTTCATGATCTTCTTACGACGAGCGCGTGTTACGGTTCCACCTTTAGTTCTTGGCATCTAAAATTCCTCCTCAAAAAGTCTTCTAATAATTAACGCATTTGGGAAAGCATCTGTTTGATGCGCTTTAAGTCACTTGCTGAAACCATAGCAGCTTTTCTCAAATGACGACGTTGTTTCTTAGTCTTACCGTGGAAACGGTGTCCAGTGTAAGCATGGTGACGCTTTAAACCACCATTAGCAGTTCTCTTGAAACGCTTTGCTGAAGCGCGGTGTGTTTTTTGCTTTGGCATATCTATTCCTCCAATTAACTACTTTTTCTTTTTATCTTTCTCACTTAATGGAGCAAGCATTAAGAACATTGAACGGCCTTCCATCTTTGGCTTAGTAACTACATTAGATAAGTCACTAGCTTCGTCAGCCATCTTTTCTAAGACCTGTTTACCTAACTCCTTGTGAGTAATTGCCCGGCCTCTAAAGCGAATAGAAACTCTAACTTTAGCGCCCTTGGTCAAGAATTTACGAACATGCTTTAACTTAGTGTCAAAGTCATTTCCTTCGATTGTTGGACTTAAACGAATTTCTTTGACAGCCATAACCTTTTGATTCTTACGGTTTTCTTTGGCTTTCTTTTGTTGTTCAAAACGGAATTTACCGTAGTCCATAATTCTAGCAACAGGTGGCTTAGCATTAGGAGAAAGCAAAACCAAATCAAGGTCAGCGTCAGCTGCTTTACGTAAAGCTTCATTCTTGGATACAACACCAACTTGTTGGCCATCAACGCCAATTAAACGAACTTCACGAGCACGAATATCTTCGTTTAAGATCATATTTCTTGGTATGAGTATTCACCTCCACGTTAATTTCGAGGACAAGAAAAAAGCGGGCAAAGTTAACGCCCGCTTTTAATCAACAGATATTATCGATCAGCCCAGAGGTAATATTAACTTAGGCGAGAAGCGGGAGCTTCTTCTTGTTCTCAACTTCTAAATTATACCATCTAATTGACTTACGTCAAGAATTTTATTTTTTAGACATTTTTCCTTGGTATTGACACTACTTTTCAATAGACCAATTAGAAGAAAGATAATGTCCCATTTTGCTTGATATTTTTATCAACTTTATTGAATACAATGATTCCAACAATTACCCAAACTATTGCATTAGCAATTGAAAAAAGTAGATAATATGCCGCATTATAGTGAATTCCATTAATAGCCATGCGCATCCAACTTACCATTGGAACAAGCGGAAAAAGATTAGCAATATTCTTTATCAATACTGGCGCATTTTCAAATTGAGTCAAAAGCACTCCTAAATAAAAGTACTGGCAAATTGCTAAAAAACTACCTACTCTTTTAAATTTCAAAACTACGCTAGTAATTAAATAGCCTAAGCCAAAAAGCGTAACTAAAGAAAGTAATGCAGGCAAAATAATTACTGGTGCAAAATGAATCCCTTGTCCAGTAAGAAGCATCAATACTAAGCAAACAACAATAGATTGCACAAGTGAAACAATTATATTTACAATACTCTTGTTAAAAAATAATTTTTTGCTTGAAACTGGCATTAAGTATAGTTGCTGTAAAACTCCACTTTTAGCATTATTCATTACTCCATTCCCCAGCATAGAACACGTATTTTGAATTGTAGTCCACAAAGTAAAACCGATAATCAAAGCTGAAAGCGAACTTCCAATGATACCTGTGCTAATTAAATTGCTCCCCAAAAAAATCCCCATAAACATTAATATAGTTAAAAATAAATCCGATATAGAACTAAACAAATAACGCCGATAAATGATTAGTTCACGCTGAAATTCCGCTTTGAGTGTTGTCATAGCTATTTCCTTCTTTCATATAAAAATCAACTACATCATTTAGACTCTTGCTTTTAGTCTTGATATCTACTAATTCAAATTGCGCTAATTGCTGTAATAGCTGTCCTTGAGATTTTTTATCAAACAAAGTCACTTCATAGGTTTTATCTGCTAGCAATACAACTTTTGAGATAGCTTTTAACCCTATTTCTTGTTTTTCAGATAATGGATGTAAAAATTTAACTGTAAAGATTTTTTCTTGGTTAAATTTGGCTAAGCAGTCATTCTTAGTGCCACTGTAAATTAAGCGTCCTTTTTTGATTAACAAAATCTGATCGGCGATCTTTTGAGCAAAATATAACTCATGCGTAGTCAATAAAATCGTTACATTCTCACTAGCCAAAACTTGCAGCATTTTTTCCATAGTCTTAACCGCTTCAATATCTAATCCTAGAGTAGGTTCGTCTAAAATCAAAAACTTAGGTCGAGCAATTAATGCACAGCAAATCGCAATAATCTGTTGCATTCCCCTACTCAATTTGAAGATAACCGTGTCTTTTTTGGACAAAAGATTGAATTTTCCTAATAACTCTAGACCATTTCTGTGGGCTGTCTGTTTGTCTAATCCTCGCTGACCTCCCCAATATGCAAAATTTTCCATCGGCGTCAAAGCAAAGAATATATTTCGTGCACTCTCTAGCACTACTCCTGTTTGTTTTAACAATGGAGTAAAATCGTCTTTTAACAACTTGCCATCAAAATATATTTCTCCTTTATCTGGAACAAGCAAATTTAAAATAGCCTTTAAACTGGTCGTTTTCCCTGCACCATTAAAACCTAAAAAAGCGGTAATTTTTCCTTCTGGGATTTCAAAAGATAAATTATCAACAGCCATAATTTTCTTTTTTCTAGTATTAAAACTCTTGCTTAAATTTTTTACTTTGAGTAACATTTTTATCCCCTCTTAGTTTTCCTTGAGCTTATTATTAATTTCTTTAATCTCACGAAATAAATGTAGCAAGTAAGCTCCATAGGCAATTGCATACATTAAAAGAAATTCGCCAAACGCTTCAATCAATAATAGCCATGAAAAAGCGAAATCATTTAAAGCAAACGTGAAGATTAGCCATGCAACTAAACAGACAAAAAAGTTAACAATGATTTGTTTTCGCAGCGACCAATCATCTTTAGAAAAAACAAAGCTAGCAACATAAAAGAAATTCCCAATTATAAACGAAGCTAAAATCCAAAAAATAAGGTTTGAAACTTCAACGGTAGCACTAGCAAAATTTCTGCCATGGAGTGAAAAAAGCACTTCTACGCCAAACCAAATCATTCCAATTCCGATTCCAATTAATCCACTGATTATACTTTCATTTATTTTTTTCATAAGCCCAGCCTCTCTTTCAGATTCTTGATTTTTCGTCTGGAAATTTGCACGCGTAAACCGTTTTTCATAACTGCATCAATATTCCCATTACTGATAATTTCTAAGTGATCGATAAAGCGATAATTGATAATTGCACTCCGGGATGCCTCAATAAAATCACTTGGCACTCTGTTTTTTACTTGATAAAGCCGTCCCTTAAACTGATAATTGCCGTTTTTAGTACAAATATAAGTTTTTTCATTTTCTACTTGGATTAAATAAATCCGCGAAAATTCGATTGGATATGCTTCACTTTCTTGATATCCCCACAGAAATTCTTGCTCGGTTTGCAAATCACTAACTACTCGTTTAACTTTAGTGGTCATTTTCTTAAGCCAAAACTCTGCTTTTTCTTTTGACAAATTCTGATCAATATTAAACTTTATCTCCATGTCCTCACCTCTTAATGTTTATAAGTATACTTGCTCGCACTTTTAAAACCAGCAAATTTCGGTAAACGGTAGGAAATTTTAGGTAAATGGCACTAAAAATTTAATAAAAAAAGCGAGAAGACTAAATTCTTCTCGCTTTAATTCTAATTTATTCAAAATTATTTTTCTCTTGAGTATGACTTAACATCAGCATCAATTTCAGCAATAAAGTCATCTAAACTCTTAGAAATTTGTTCTTCAGTACCATAGCGACGAACATTAACGCCGTTTGCGTTCATTTCTTCATCACCTAAAACTAAAGTGTAAGGAACTTTTTGTGTTTGTGATTCACGAATCTTGTAGCCAAGTTTTTCATTTCTGTGGTCTACTTCTGCTCTAAATCCGCGCTTAGCTAATTCTGCACGAACTTTATCAGCATATTTGCCATGAGCTTCTTCATTAACTGGAATAATTTCAGCTTGAACTGGAGCAAGCCAAGTTGGGAATGCACCCTTGTAAATTTCAGTTAAGTAAGCAATAAATCTTTCCATAGTACCAACAATACCACGGTGAATCATAACTGGACGGTGTTCTTCACCATCTTGACCAACATAAGTTAAGCCAAATCTTTCTGGAAGCATGAAGTCAAGTTGAATAGTTGACATAGTTTCATCGTTACCTAAAGCGGTCTTAGTTTGAATATCAAGCTTAGGACCGTAGAATGCTGCTTCACCTTCTGCTTCAACGTAATCAAGGCCAAGGTCATCCATAGCTGCTTTAAGCATTGATTGAGATGTTTCCCACATTTCATCGTTTGCGTAATACTTATCAGTGTTCTTTGGATCACGGTAAGAAAGTCTGAAGTAGTAATCAGTAATATCAAAGTCCTTATAAACATCCATGATCAACTTCAAAACTTTAGCAAATTCTTCTCTAATTTGATCAAGTGCTACAAAAGTGTGTCCGTCGTTCAAAGTCATTTCACGTACACGTTGCAAACCTGACAAAGCACCTGATTTTTCGTATCTGTGCATCATACCTAATTCAGCAATACGAATTGGTAATTCACGGTATGAGCGAATGTGGTGCTTATAGATTTGAATATGTGATGGACAGTTCATTGGACGAAGTTCAAGCATTTCGCCATCACCCATGTCCATTGGTGGGAACATGTCATCACGATAGTGTGCCCAGTGACCAGAAGTCTTATAAGCATCTACGTTCATTAAGACTGGAGTATAAACGTGTTCATAACCATCAGCTACTTCTTTATCAACGATGTATCTTTCAACAACACGACGAATAGTAGCACCCTTTGGCATCCAGTAAGGAAGACCTGCACCAACTTTAGGATCAACAAAGAATAAGTCTAAGTCTCTACCAATAGTTCTGTGGTCTCTTTCTTTAATTTCAGCACGACGCTTCAAGTCTTCATCTAAAGCAGCCTTCTTGAAGAATGCAGTACCAAAAATTCTTTGAAGCATTGGGTTAGAAGATTTACCTAACCAGTATGCACCGGCAACTGACAAAAGTTTAAAGTTCTTAATTTTACCAGTGTTTGGTAATAAAGCATCAAAGCCAAAGTCAACAAAGTCACCTAACTTGTAAACTGCAACTTCGTCTTCTTCATCTTTCAAAAGATCCAATTTGAATTGGTCATCCTTAAAAATTTCTTCCAATTCACTCTTCTTCATTGAAGTATATTCAATCTTTTCACCATTCTTAATGGCTTTTTGCATTGCCTTTTCAAGATCTGGTAATTCAGTAACCTTAATTTGATCTTCTTTATCAGTGTCTACGAAGAAACCACCTTCGTCAGCTTCGTGCATTCCCAAACGTAATTCTGGGTATTTGCGCTTTGCAACAGCCTCAAGTAAGAATGCTGCAGTAGCACGTAAAATGTCTAAGCCTTCTTCATCTTTATCGGTAATAATAGCTGCTTCTACATCTTCATCAACGATGTAATCTAAAGGTTTCATTACCCCATTAATCTTTGCACCAACAGCAGCTTTTCCTAGAGAAGTAGCAATTGAGGATGCTAATTCCTTAACAGAAACTGCCTTATCAAAATCTTTCTTAGAGCCGTCTGGCAAAGTTACAGAAAAACTCATAAATTTTTACCTCCAAATAAAAAATCCCAGCACTAAAAACAGTGCTGGGACGTTAAAATACGTGGTTCCACCCGAAATTCGAATTAATTACAAAATTAATTCCTCTAAAGGTCGTTAATGGTACCTAGCCAAATATAAAAATTTCAGGAATGAAATTGGGGTTTTCTTCTAATCAGGAGCTTCCAGAACTAGGCTCCTGTCTCTGAATTGAAGAAAATCATGTCTTTCATTGACTTTCATTATACTAGCTCATCAAATAGATGCAAGCAAAATTTTAAAATTAATTTCGACGATTTTTGCCGCCAACAAAAACTTCTTTACTCAAGAAACGCACTCGTTCCATCAAACGCCTTGCCTTAACTTCATCAACGCTATTTCTAGTTTTGGCAAAATGTTCATTTAAACCATCCATTGTCATATTCGAACTGAAAAAAGTTGGTAAAACATTATCCATTCGCTTTTGTAAAATTACACCTAATACATCGTCTCGTGACCATTCACTTAACGTCTCTGCTCCAATATCATCAAAAATCAAAACCGGAGCTGAAGCAATGCGATCAATCTCATCGTTTAAACTATTATCTTGGAAATGACTTCCTAAACTAGCAATAAAAGAAGGGACATGTAGAAAAACTACTCTACTTCCTTGTCGTGCTATTGAATTTGTAAGTCCAGCTAAAATATATGTTTTCCCTACACCAAAATCACCTGTTAGATATAACCCCTTAGTATGTTTATTTTTCTTAAAACTAGCAAGAAATATTCCTACTTCATCTAACACATCATCACGTTCAGGAGTCGCATCAACGTTTTCTAATTCAACATGACGAAGTTTAGCAGGTAAATCAATCAGTTCAATTCTATTTTCTGCACGTTTTTTAGCTTCTGAATTCAGTTTTGCTTCAGTAGGGACATAGGTAATATCAATTACTTTTCCATTAAGAAAAAGTTTAGGTGTATATCCCTCCATCACCGGATTTGGTGACTCAATTTGTTCAACATAGGTGAAAATTGTAGGAAGGGATGCCTGGACAATTTCTTTATTCAATCTTTCTTTATTCTGTGCAAGAAAGGCTTGAACTTTTGGATGCTTTATTGCTGTTTTAGCAATTTTTTTGCTATCTTCACCTAATTTGCGTTTCTTTATAATTCGTGTAATTACTTCAGAAATATCTTCCACCAGTACAACACTTCCTATTCATTTTTACCAAATTCGCGAAAAATTTTATTTCTTTCTTCTGTAGATAACCGCCTTTTTTTTGTTTGATTCTGCTTTTCATATTTTGACCAGTCAGTAAGCTTATGGACAGTCTTTTTAGGCGTCCTATAATATTGCTTTTGGTTACGCTTATTCTTACGTTCCTTAAGATATGCAATTGCTTCAGTTGGCGTAGTAATTCCATTTTGAAGCCAATCATTAGCAATTCGATCTGCTAAATTATTAGTCAAGACCGCATCATATTCAAAACAAGTATGAACTATTAGATTAATTAAAGGCGGTGTTAATCCCATCTGATCCTGCAAACGATAAATAACTTTCTTTTCATTAGCAGTTACATATCCGCCCTTTTTTTCTTTTAATTCATATAGGTAATCAGTAGGAGTTTTACTATCCACTGCTCGAATCAACTCTGCATCTGCTGTTGACAAGTTCTTAATTGCTTTATCGGCATCCTTAGGCTCTTGCTGCAACTGTTTTCTAACCATTTCCTTATTTCGATTAAGGCCAAAGTTTTCGTTAACAGCATTTTGAATTGCATACATATTTAATTTATCTGTGCCTGCCGACATAGTAATTAAAGAGGTTTCCACAAATTCTTGTTCTGTTAAGTGATAAAAATCAATAATTTGCTTAATTTCCACCTGATGCTTTAAAACTTCTTCTTTATCAATATGATAACTTGCAAATAGATCGACCAAAAAACTCCAATCAATCTTCACAGGCTCATTTCCTAGCTTTATTTCACCTTTATTATCTTTAGGAACTTCACGTGCTGCTTCTTTAACTTCGATAGGAGCGTCAATTGCACTCTCAGCACTTAGATGAAATACGTCAAAAAATCCACTAGTAACCTCTTTGGCATCCTTTAGGCCAATAAAAGTGCGCGGCGTGAATTTTTTTACCAAGCGATTAAAAGTTACACTTCCTACTCGTTCAAGTAATAAACTAGACAATAGAAAGGTATGAAAAAATTCACCAGCCGAGGGAACATTTTCTACTTCAAAAATTAACGTTTCTCCTAAAACAGGATTTGATCCTATAAAAGTCTTAATCAACCCTGTTGCTTCTAAATGATGTAGAGTGGAAAATAAATCCTCTAGTTTTAGATTTGTCTGGTCTTGAAGTTGATACAAAGTTTTATAATCTTTGGCAAACGGAACTTCATCAAACTCCTTAGTCAAAGTTATATACAATCCTACTCCTTGTATGCCTACAAGGGGTTCAAATAGAGTAGTTAAGACCCTTATATTTTCTTCACTAACAGCTACTTGATTAGCCACATAAAAAGGCTGCTTAGGATCAGCACTTTCAAACACCGGCTACCTACTCCTTATCATGCTTAGCCATCATATCTTCCATGGCTTCCATAAATCCTGAAACATCTTTAAATTGACGGTAAATACTTGCAAAGCGAATATAAGCAACATCATCTAAATTTGCTAGCTCTTTCATCACTAGATTACCAATATCTTTAGATGAAATTTCATTAAGACCTTGCTTACGAATTTCATTTTCTACATGGTCAACTAAAGCATCAAGTTGTTCACTTGAAATTGGTCTCTTTTGTGCGGCCATCATTACCCCATGTAAAATTTTATCGCGATTAAATGCTTCACGGGTTCCGTCATTTTTAACTACTAATAAAGGTGAACGTTCTACTCTTTCAAAAGTTGTAAAACGAAAACCACAATTTTCACATTCTCTACGTCTTCTAATTGCTCTATTTTCATCACTTGGACGAGAATCAATTACTCTTGAAGCATTTTTATGACAGTTTGGACATTCCATTTTTTTACCTGCCTATCTCTTGTAATAAATCAGATAATTTTTTCTCTAAGTTACCTATTGTACCAGTATTAGCTACTACATAGGTAGCCCTTTTTTCTTTTTCACTTAATGGCATTTGATTACTTATTCTAGCTATAGCTTCTTTTTTAGTGAAGTCATTTCGTTTCATTAAACGTTCAATCTGCAATTCTGGTGTAATAGAAATAACCAAAACACCATTACATAAACTTTCAAAGCCAGATTCAAACAGCAAAGGCACATCGATTACAACTAATTTTTCTTGATTTGCACGATATCGTGCCATTTGTTGTTTAATTTCTTGGTGGACAAGTGGATGTGTTAACTCATTAAGTTTTTTCAACTTAGCTTTATCGTTAAAAACTATTCCACCTAACTTACGACGATTGATCGTTTGATCATCATTAAGAATATCGGTACCAAAATAATCTACTACTGCTTTGTAGCCATTTTGCCCAATCTCCATTATTTTATGAGCAATCAAGTCTGAATCAATAATTGGAATTTTTTTCTTTTTAAAAAATTCATCAGCTGTACTTTTGCCACTAGCAATTCCACCAGTTAAACCTAAAAAATATGTCATTTGTATAACACCTGACAATGCGTACAGAAAGTAGTGCCGCGTCCATTTACTTTAATTTTCTCTAGAATAGTGCCGCAATTATTACACTCTTCACCCGCATGACCGTAAACCTGGAGCATATTTTGGTAACCACCTATATCACCATTAGCGTCCAAATAAGTATGTACCGTAGTACCACGCTCTTTAGTTGCAACAGTAATCGTATGATTTATATTGTGATATAAATCTACTATTTTGTCAGCAGGAATTGACTTCGCACTACTTAAGGGATGAATTTTACTCTGCCACAACACTTCATCAACATAAATATTTCCTAAACCGCAAACTACGGTTTGATCTAAAAGAGTATTCTTAATATTTTTCTTCTTTCGACTTAGAGCATTAATAAAGTATTCTACACTAAACTCTTCCGTATTTGGTTCAGGGCCAAGGTGCCGAATTCCAGTTGTCTGCTTCTCTGTTCCAGTTTCTACTAGATGCATTCTTCCGAATTTACGTACATCAGCATAGCGCAGAGCAGTTCCATCAGTAAAAACAAATTCCACATGCTCGTGCTTTCCTTTAGGATGATCAGGAGTCACTAAATGATATTTTCCTTCCATTCGTAAATGGGAAACCATAGTCAGGTCATCGCTAAATCTAAATAGTAAATACTTGCCATAACGATCAATTTTCAAAATTTTTTTATTCGTTAATTTTTCAACGAATTCGTCAGGATTATTAACTATAATCTTTGGATACCAAATAATAATTTTAGCAATTGTCTTTCCTTTAACTAAAGGAGTTAGCGTTCTTCTAACTGTCTCTACTTCTGGCATTTCTGGCATTGTCTCACCTACTTACTGTTTATTTTGCATCGTACCAATTATGTCCCCAATTTGAATCTGCAATTAGTGGAACATCTAATTTGACAGCTGACTGCATAACCTCTGGAACAATTTTCTTAATTGTATCTAATTCATCTTTTGGCACATCAAAAATCAATTCATCGTGTACTTGTAAGACCATTTTAGTCTTTAAATGTAGTTCATCAAGTTTTTTCTGCATATTAATCATGGCAATCTTAATAATATCAGCTGCTGATCCTTGAATTGGAGAATTAATTGCAGTTCTTTCCGCAAAACTTCTGACATTGAAGTTCTTTGAATGAATATCTGGTAAATACCGTCTTCTATGCATAATTGTTTCTGCATAGCCATTCTCACGAGCTTTTTTAATTGCTTCATCCATATAATTTTTAATTTGAGGATATTGTTCAAAGTAATTTTCAATAAAAGTTTTAGCCTGCTTACGGCTAATGCCTAAGTTTTTAGACAAGCCATAGTCTGAAATACCATAAACGATACCAAAATTAACAGCTTTAGCATGTCTACGCATTAATGGCGTTACTTCATCAGGTGAGTCCAAGTGGAAAATCTTCATTGCAGTGTGGGCATGAATATCATAGCCTGACTTGAATGCTTCTTGCATATGTTCATCCCCAGAAACATGAGCTAGCACTCTTAGTTCAACCTGAGAATAATCACAAGAGAAAATATACCCATCTTTTGTTGAAGGAACAAAAGCTTTTCTAATCTGCTTTCCTTCCTCAGTTTTAGTTGGAATATTTTGTAAATTAGGATCAACTGAAGAAAGACGACCTGTTGTAGTCAAAGTCTGCAAATAGCGAGTGTGAATTCTTCCATCTGGCTGAATGCAGTCAAGCAACCCCTTAACATAAGTGTTTTGAATTTTAGCAATTTGACGATAGTCCAAAATTTCTGAAACAATTGGACTTTTCATTTTTAATTGCTCTAATACTTCAACAGATGTTGAGTAACCAGTCTTAGTCTTCTTAATTGGTGGTAAACCTAATTTTTCAAATAGGATATGCCCCAACTGCTTAGGTGAGTTCAAGTTGAATTCTTCGCCAGCCTGTTGATAAATCTTATGTTCTAGTTCTTGTAACTTAACTGCAAAATCATTACCTAATTGATTCAAAACGGATGCTTCAACCTTGATTCCAGTAATTTCCATCTTTGCTAAGACGAAAGCCACTGGAATTTCAATTGTTTCATATAAATCATCTTGTTCATGATCTTTTAGTTTTTCAAGAAGTGGAGTCTTTAATTTCTCAATTACGGCGACTTTAGCTGCTAAATGTTCAAAGAAATCATTATCGTCAGGTACAGCTTGTTTTTTACCTTTTCCGTAAACTTCTAAATCAGTCTTTACAGAATAATCGTCATATAAATGAGCTACTTCTCCAAGATCATTCGAATTATTTTCATTATTAACTAAATATGAAGCAAGAAGCATATCATAGTCTAGACCTTCTGCCTTGATATCTAGTCGATGTAAACCTACATACGTTCTTTTAATGTCAAAAACATTCTTCTTGATAGTCTTATCTTCTAGCATTTGACGAAGTGAATTTTCTTGCAACAAAACTGGATCTTTAGATACATAAATCTTATTACCCACTTTTAAAGAAAAGCCTTCAATTGGAGCTAGATGATAATTATCACCTAACATTGCTAAATAAAAAGTTACTTCTTTTTCACTGATTTTATCTAGCTCAATGATATTTTCTTTAGTTAACTCAAGATATTCATACTTTTCCGTTTCTGGTGTGTTACTAGTTGTACCATTAACATCTAACTCAGCTAAGAATTTCTTAAATCCTAAACGCTCATATAAATTACGCAAGTCTTCAATATTTGGTTCTTGTAATTTAGTATCAGCTAGAGTTACTTCCACTGGCGAATCACGATCAATAGTGGCTAACTTTTTAGCTAAAAAGGCCTTATCCTTATCATTAATTAAGTTTTCTTTTAGCTTAGACTTTTTCATTTCGTCTACATGTTCATAAAGTTCTTCAATAGAACCATATTTTTGAATTAGCCGAGAAGCAGTTTTTGGGCCGACCTTAGTTACACCAGGATAATTATCTGAACTATCCCCCATCAAAGCTTTCATATCAATGAATTCGGTTGGAGTAACACCGTTAACTTCTTTCATATGGTCTGGAGTATATGCTTCCGTATCGCCAACTCCATTTTTAGTAATTAATACTGTGGTTTTATCAGATGCAAGCTGAGTTAAATCTCTATCTCCAGTCACAATATCAACCGTATACCCAGCATCTTCTCCCATCTTAGAAAGTGTTCCAATAATATCATCAGCTTCATAATTCTTTAGCTCATAACTCTTTATTCCTAAGTCTTTAAGCATTTCACGAATTACAGGAAGTTGCTCTGACAATTCACTCGGTGTTTTTTGGCGACCACCTTTATAATCTTGATACATCTCAGTTCTAAAAGTAACTTTTCCTGCATCAAAAGCAACTAAAACATTAGTTGGATTAGTCTGTTTCATGATTGCGTCAAGCATATTTTTAAAAGTAAAAATTGCATTTGTATGCAAGCCATCTGGACTAGTAAAACGATCAAGCTGACGGTATAAAGCATAAAAGGCACGAAAGGCCACAGAGTTGCCGTCAATTAAAAGTAATTTCTTTTGTGCCATATTTTTCTCCTTAAATAAAAAACTGTCAAATTAGTCTCTTAACTATTTTAACAGTTTTTCTTCTATGATTTAATTATCTACTTTGCTTTAGTTTTCTTTCAGATTAATTCTTTACCACTATAAAGAAAAAAGGAATCACATCTCTGCTATAATGTGATTCCTATGATGAATGCTTAAGTAAAAAATAATTATTAGGGGAATATTTTTACTTAGATTCTACTTTTTTCGTGAAAATAGTTACTTTTTGTTGATAATCATCTATCAACAAATTTAAATTTTGTCGACCTTTCCATTGTCCATAGCCAAAGATCGACATGCCTAAAGATCCTAAAACAAATAGCACTATTCCTATAATAAACAACCAAAGAGTTTTAGCGTGAAAGTAATAAATTAATACAACACCAATTGCACTAATCATAAAAAATAAATTAAACCAAGTTTTTAGATTTTTTAACATCTTTTTTTGGTAATTAACTTCGTTAACATAGCCTTTTCTTAACTCTTCAATTGTCATTATAAGATCTCCTCCAAGATTCTACTTAGTATGATAAACCTGGGTTGAAGAAGCCAACCAATACACCTAAGAGGGCAACTCCGATTAAAATAATCATAGTCCAAATAGCTGAAACGTGTTTCTTAGCCATTAACCACCAGCATAAGAAAGTAACAATAACGGTAAGCAAACCAGGATAAATATTATCCAGCTGCTTTTGCAAGTCCATGAATACACGACCACTTGAGTCACGTAATTTCAATGATGTTGTAACACTTACCCAACTTGCAAGAACACCACCAACTACCATTCCACCAACAATTGAAATAGCTTTACGAATTGCTTTACCTTGAGTACCAACTAAAATATCAACCGCTTTATCACCTAGTTTATAGCCACGGAAGTATAAGAAACGTTGACCAAAGTAAGCGATTAAACTCCAAGCTATAATATAGAAAATCGCACCAACTGGTGAACCATTTCTTGACATCCCTAAAGCAATCCCTAAAAGAATTGGAATTAAAGTACCATCAATTAACGAGTCACCAATACCAGCGATAGGTCCCATTAACCCAGCACGCATGTCATTGATAGTTTCACCGTCAATTCCCTTGCCGTTTGCACGAGCTTCTTCCAAACTAGCAGTCGTACCAATAATAACTGAACCTAACATAGGGTTAGTGTTGAAGAAAGCTGTATATGCATGAATATTTTCTTGTTGTTGTTTTTTATCTGGATATAGTTCTTTAATAATTGGCAACATAGAAGCTAAATATCCAAATGTTTGCATTTGTTCCTGTGAGAAACAGGTTAAAGCACCCCAGAACCATAAGTTAAAGGATTTATTTAATGTTTTGTGACTAATCTTTTTCTCATCCATTGTTAAATATCCTCGTCTTCCTCATCGTCATCATCTACAGTCGTATTTGCACTAGTAGTAGGAGCAGCTTTTCCTTTGCTCATTTCAATTTCGTACATAATTACGGCAAATAGTAATGAAATTACAGTAATTGATACTAAGTTCAGCTTTAATGAAGCAGCTAATGTAAAACCAACCAAGAATGGAATAAAGTCTACTGACTTATTAACAATCTGACGAAGTAAAATAGCAATACCAACACATGGAAGCATAGCACCAACAGTAAACAAAGTCTTCATTGGAATGCCATCCATAGGAAGGGCGTTACGTAATGCAGTGACACCTTGTGCACCAAAGTGAGTCATTAAAACAGTTGGTAAGAATGAGAAGATCAAGTGTGAAATCCATGGCCAACCAAAGTTAACTGCGTATAATCTATCTAATTTATTATTTTCAATATCCTTCCAACCCATTGATTGCCAAACCAAGTTTAGGAATGCAACTGAGTAAAACAGCACTGAACCAATAGTACCCACCAAAGTACCTAATGACTTAGCCATATTAGCTGCTTGACTACTAAATGGGCTTAATCCTCTAGAACTAATGGCAACCATTGCTAAAGGAATACCAATATAAGAAATCGCACGAACATCAGCTGAAACAGTACCACCTGGAGTTACCAAAGCGATGTAAACCAATTGTGTTGCAACACCACAAGCAATTCCTAATGGAACGTTTCCCATTACGATTCCGCAGATTAATCCTCCGACTAACGGACGACCAATCATGTAGTTACCAATAGCTTGACCAGCCATACAAGAGTTTGAGCACAAACATGCTAACAGACCAAATATACAGGCTTGTAACCAACTTATAGTCATTTTTTCTACCTCTTTACCTATACTTATGACTTATATTTTAATAACCAAACTTGCCTTTAAATTTGTCCCAGTAACCAATTTGCTTATCAGGAAGAAGTGCAAAGTGAATCTTATAACCTTTATCAGCCATTGCTTCAAAGGCATCTCCTTCTTCTTGAGTAAATGATTGGTTATCTCCCAACTTAATAGCACCTGGCCGATCATTTCCTGGTCCAACAATGACTTCATTCACATCACTTGGTTTAAATCCCCAGTCAACTAAAATAGTTTTCATATCAAGAGGATTCTTAGTAATTAAAAAGTAACGCGTATTTGAAGCTAAAACCTTATCTTGAACTTTCTTAAAATGATCCATTGTCCAAACAAAGCATTTTTTGCCTTGACCTTCAGCTGCCGACTTATAAGCTTCTTTTAAGATAGGATTATCATGGGCCTTATCATTTACAGCGATAATTCCATCACATGGAACTTCCTTTGCCCAACGAGTAGTAATTAAGCCATGAATCATACGGTCATCAATTCTAACAAGTGATACAGTCATTTTTATTTCCTCCTAAATATCGTCATCATCGTCTGTGTTATCTTCTGGTGTAACTTCATATTGCTTCAATGCTTGTCTAGCTTCATCTAAAGCATTCTTAGCAATATCTTCTTTACTCATCGTGTCTAAAGAAACCGTTGCAGTTAAAGCCATAGTAAAGTTCATTCCACCTAGAACAACACCTTTACTCATTAATCCTCTTTCAGAAAAAACACTTAAAAATGTTGTTAGAGGACTTCCACCGATTATGTCAGCTAAAATTACAAATTCATCTTTAGAACTAAAGTTATGTTTCTCGAAGAAATCATTAACTTTTTTCTTAAAGTCATCTGCTGATTCACCATTGTATAGGCACAATGTATGCACTCTTTCAATTGCATCCCCAGCAAACATATCTAATGAAGTTTTAAGACCTTCAGCAAATTTACCGTGAGAAACTAAAATTAGATTTTTCACTTTTACACCCCTTCTCTTAATTACAGTTATAATTTATCATTATGAAAGCGTGTACATAAGTGTCAAATGTAATCGTTTACTGCGTAATGAATATGACATTTGTCACATTTTTACTGCTTAACTTATTTTTTAATTTTTTATAAAATATCCATAACATGATTTGTTTTATAAAGTAGTTAATAAAGGGTTAATTATGAGGAAAATATTTATAATAAGCAGAATCATTTTTCCAATATTTGTAATTGGGATAATTATCTATCTCTTCTATGCACAACCATTTAGTCATAAACCAATTAAATTTGGCAGTACTTATATGACAATGAATAACGATTTTTATCAAACCTTGAATGAACCAATTGCTAATGAAGTAGATGATCATAACGACCTTCTCTATAATCGAAATCCAGAACTAAGTGTTAATAATCAAATTACAGAAATAGAAAATTTTATTAAAAATGGGGTCAAAGTTATTTTTATTAATCCAGTCGATGGTAACTCTCCGAGACTAATTAGAGTATTAAAAAAAGCCCATCAAATGGGCATTAAAATTATTGTAGTTGATAGTCAACTCAAAGATTCAAATAATTATGTAGACTGTACTGTTCGATCCAATAACTACCAAGCTGGAGTACTTTGTGCAAAAGAATTAATGGCAAGACAAAAAAGTGCAAATATTTTAGTTTTACAGCAACCAACTGCAATCTCTGTTGTAGAACGAATTAAGGGATTTGAGGATACAATTAAAAGTCATCCAAATTTTCAGATTATAGATAGAATCAATACTACTGGACAATCGGAAAATAGTTATCCAAAAGTACAGCGCTATCTTAGCGAAGAAAAAAAATTTGATACGATTATGTCCTTAAATGACAAAACTGCAGTTGGAGCTTTAGCAGCTATTAATTCAATCAATTCAAATAAAGAAATTGCTATCTATACCATTGATGGTTCAGAAAATATTAAAAAAATGATTAGTAATAAAAATACTAATATTAAAGCTACTGTGGCTCAATCACCACTCCAAATTGGTAAGGTTGCTGTTAATGTAGCTTACAAACTTCTTAATCATCAAAAAGTAAAAAAAGAAATTATTCTACCTGTTCAACTTATCACATCTAAAAATATAAAAGATTTTAATATTACGGGGTGGCAATAATGAAATTTAAATACTTAGTAACTATGCGTCACTTCATGATAGCTTTAAATTTTATTATTGTTTCTTTTATTGGCGCACAATTTTTACTAGTTACCCAATATATCCTTAATCATCAACTAAGTTCAGAACTCTTAACTACGTTAGCTCAAGTTCCCGATTCGCCCCTTACCCTATTTAGTGAATGTATCATTTCCTATGGTTTATTAGTGCTAGTAATGTATATCCACTATCATTATAATTTTTCTACTCAAAACACCCTATTACTACTTGTTCTTGAATTTATATTAGCTTTCGTAATTTTTTTGCAGTTAGAATGAATTATAATGGGATCTTTTTATTAATTTTCATTGACCTATTATTAACTTATCGAAACTTACCAACTATTCAAAGCTATTGGTTTTGGGGAATCTCAGGAACTATCTTCTTACTGTTATTTTCATTTTCAAATTATTCTCTTTTGGGTGTTTTCTTTAAGATGCCTAGTCTGAACACATATCTTGATTTTCTTCCTACTCAATCTCGCTCGCTTCTAGTTTTCTTCAATAATTTTCTTGTCTCATTAAACCTAATTACTTTTATCTCCATCTGCCTCGGCTACGTAATTTATATTTTAAATCGGACTCACACCGTTCAATCAAAATTACATAGTATGCAAAAAGCTAATGATGAGCTTAAAAGTTATGCAGCAATATCGGAAAAAATTGCTCAAGATCATGAAAGAAAAAGAATCGCTAGGGATATTCACGATACAGTTGGCCACACTTTGACTGGTGTAGCAGCCGGAATTGATGCTGTAATGGTTTTAATTGATATTAATCCAGAAGCTGCTAAAACCCAACTTCAAAAAATATCCACTGCAGTTAAACAAGGTATAAAAGAAGTGAGACAAGTTTTAAATCAAATGCGTCCTGATGCCTTAAAAAGTTATACTTTAGAATCTGCATTAAGTAAGATGTTGAAGGAATACAGCGATATTTCTCATATAAAGATTGAGCTCAATTATGGATGGGGAAATGCGAACTTTCAAAAAACTACTGAAAACATTATTTTTCGTGTCATCGAAGAAACAGTTACTAATTCCCTGCGTCATGGCCATGCAACAAAAATTTGGATTAAATGTACCAGTAATAACTCTTCTTATATTCTCTCCATGCATAATAATGGTAAAAGTGAGACACACATTAAACCAGGTTATGGCATTACACAAATGAGAGAACGACTCACAATTATCAACGGCACAGTTGAGTTTGATGGTAAAAAAGGTTTTACTACAGTTGTAAAATTTCCTAAGGTAGGTGTTTAAAATGATAAAAATACTAATTGCCGATGATCAACAATTAATTAGAGATTCAATAAAAATAATTCTAGAAAGCAATGATGATTTTTCTGTAACCGACACAGTTGCTAACGGTAAAGAGGCCTTAAATAGTATTGAAAAAAATAAACCAGACGTTATTTTAATGGACGTTAGAATGCCTGTAATGGATGGAACAGTTTGTACAAAATACGTTAAAGAAAAATATCCTGATATTAAAGTGATAATTCTAACAACATTTGATGATGATGATTTTATTTTTAGTGCTTTAAAATATGGTGCTTCGGGATATTTATTAAAAGGTGGTTCTCCTGCTGATTTATTTACAGCAATTCGCACAGTTGCACAAGGCGGAGCAATGATCAATCCTGATATTACAGAAAAAGTATTTAGACTGTTTTCAAAAATGGCGCAAGCAAATTACACAATCTCAGTAAATGACCAGGAAACTAAGGACTTTTCCAAAAGTGAATGGTGCGTAATTCAACAAGTTGGCCTAGGTTTATCCAATAAAGAAATTTCTACTAAACTCTTTCTATCTGAGGGCACAGTTAGAAATTATATTTCTAAGATTTTAGAGAAATTAAATTTACGTGACAGAACTCAATTAGCAATTTGGGCCGTTCAAACAGGTGTTACTAGTGAAAATATCGATAAAAAATAGCAAAATAATTGTCTGCACTATAATTTTTATCACTTTATTATTGGGCGTATTTCTCTTCTTTAAAGTTAAATACAGTAGACCAGTATTAACCATTGGGGTTTACACAGATAGTAGCTGGAATGTACCTAATGGGGATGCGGACTGTGTAACTAAATTAGCAATTAAGAAATTTAAAAAGAAATATCCTAATGTGAATATTCAATATACTGCTGGAATTAGAAAAACTGACTATAATAATTGGTTAACCGAAAAAATTGTTAAAGGTAATACGCCAGACGTAATCATGTTACCAGAAGATATTTTCAATTTATTAGCCAATAATGGTGCTTTAAAATCATTAAATAATCCATTAAAGGATGACAGGATTTCTCATTCAACTTTTTATAGTAGCGTGTTCAAAGCAGGCCAGTATCATAATGTTCAATATGGTCTTCCATACGAAACCAATCCCACCTTAATGATTGCTAACAATGATTTATTAGGTAAAAATGGTTTTTCTAACTTGAATTGGCACTTCTCTCCTAATAAATTAAAAAATATTTGTCGGACAATTAATATAAATAATAATTATGCTGGTATTACCTCAGATTACACTTGGCAAGATGCACAGCTGGCTTACGGTAATTCCGTTTTTGAAAATTCATCTATTAATCTTACTTCAAATAAAGCGCGTGCAGGTTTCTCATTAATCGAAGATTTAACTAATAAAAATGGTTATCAATATGTCAGTTCAAATCAATTTGATGAAGGAAAAGTGGGTTTTATGCCACTATCTTTAGCTAAGTATCGTACCTATACTTCCTATCCCTATCATGTTGCCCATACATCTAGTTTTAAATGGAAAGTATTTCAAATGCCAGCTATTAAGAAGGTTAAGGCAACTCCTGCATCAACCGTTTGTTTGGGAATTTCTTCCAAAACAGCACACCCTACTCTTTCCTGGAAGTTTATTAAACTTATGTGCACTGACAAAGAAATACAACAAGAAGTATTAAGAAGCAGAATGGGAGCTTCCGTCTTACCACAGGTTATTAAGAGTCGTTATACTAAAAAAATTTTTAAAGGAGAACAGCAAAATCAGCTTACTCCTAATATGCTTGATTCAATTCTAAAAGATGTTGCAACTACACCAAAATTTAGAAATTATAGTCATAAAGAAGATGAATTAAATTATCTCATTCAAAATGCACTAAAAAATAATCAATTGAATCTTCAATTATTTAGCATTCAGCATCAAATCAACAAAAATACTTATTAATAAAAGTGATCCGTACCGTGTCAAGTAGACAGTTAAAATATATAAAATGATTGATGAACCAACCTGTTTATGCAGGCTGGTTTTTCTTTGCTTCTATTTCTTCCCAATAATCTTTGTAACGCTTATCCTGTTT
>Ga0209694_1000276_pt1 | contig 94830 bp, 101 predicted proteins | sample GluameincwithD2O_FD_187499 | JGI IMG/M metagenome (GOLD analysis project Ga0209694, IMG submission 187499) | Mouse cecum microbial communities from Vienna, Austria - Glucosamine amended microcosms incubated with D2O (SPAdes) (version 2) | ecosystem: Host-associated > Mammals > Digestive system... | reverse complement strand
CCGTCTGGATCGTTTGGGTCGATGGTGTCTTTACATGCCTTTTGGAAACAATCAGAAATATTACTGATACAGCTGGTACGTAAATCAGATTCAGCCAGTAATTCCGCTGTCTTTAATTGAGGGGCAACCTCACGCATAAATGTGTCCCAGACCTGGTCTGCGACGGCAACACACGAATTTGTCACCGACATACACATGGGTTTCTTGGCTTCCAGTGTGTCGTACGTGGACGCGGCAATTGTGATTTTTGTTTTGGATCCGGTGATTGACACCTGTTTCGGGGTCTGACCCTTAATCTGTTCACTGGCCGCGATGCCAACGCATCCCTTGAAATCATCGCCGCATCCGCCGGTGCTGGCCATGCACTTTTTAAATTCAACGGTACACTGGCCCAAATCATATTTGTTCGCCGTGCGCAGTTGGTCCAGCGCCGCTTCGCGCAGGGCCTTTTCCGCGGCAGCCAATTTCTGGGCACTGGAATTCTTTTGCTGTTTCAGGCTGTTTTCATATGCACTGCAATCATTTTTAATTTTCTGCGCGTACATCATCTGCAACATAGAAATTTCATTCGCACATTCGGGCATCTGGGCCACGCACAATTCCGCCGCCGCCCGGTGCAAGGCATCGCCCTGCTTGCCATCAATAACACTTTGCAGTGTGTTGCCTTCGCCAAAAATATCTTCGTCATCGTCAAATGTGAACGTGTCCCACATGGATAAATCCAGTGTGCGACGTTTGCTGCCGCTGGCCTGTTCAGCCTTCATCACCGACTGGGCGGCGGCGTTCGCACTGGCAATCGCGGCATCGGCGTCCGCACCCATTTCGATGCGTTCAACGCCCGCCGTCGCCATTTGATAGCTTTGCTGGTCCAGTTTTTCAATTTCGGCCAGAATATCGTCCAGTTCCGCGTTTCTGTTACTGCAAATGCAACGACCACCGGTATCGTTATCCAACATGCAGAAAGAATCCATACACCCGTCGTATTTCTGCTGACACGCTTCGCTGACAACGGTGTTCTTTGTCGCGGCGGCAACCTTGGTCCCGGTGCCGATAACTTTCTGGGTGACGCCGGCGCGGGCGGAAACAGTGGTCGGCGCCGCGGCGGTTGTCCCCCCACGGGCAACGGTTGTACGACCGGCGGTGGCACTGCGTGCGGCGGTTGTGGCGGTGGGCGCCGGGGCGGCACTGCGGGCCGTTGCACTGCGTGCGGAAACGGCGCTGCGCGCGGCGGTGGCGCCGGCCGCGGGTGCAGATTGGGTTGTCGCCTGGCCGCGGCGCTGTTGCGGGACGGCGGCGGACACGGCGGTCACAATTCCGGCAAATAACAGTGAAAAAACAGCCAATCTTTTCATACGATCTCTCTTTAATATTCACGTAATTTTATCACAGAATGAATTTCAAGAAAAGCATCTTTTTCATATTCGCCCCGTCCCAAGCGATTTTTATCGCCCCAGATGCAAAATGTTTCGCAAATGGTGACGCGCGCGCCGACGCCATGTGGCGACGGGAATTAATCCCCCAACCAATCGGACAATCATCCCCCGGCTACGACGGGACACATCCGACCCACGGCGCGCGCGGTATCGTTCCATGGCGATGTTATATTCGCCCCACGCCGTGACGTTCGGCGCAATATCGGCGGCGTCATACGAAAAATGCGCATCATTGAAAAAGCACTGCATCTGTGTCGTCACGCCAATAATCTGGGGGGTATCGGTAAAATGCGGGGTCGGTGTATTTTCAATACTGGCCCACATCGACACCAGACGGGCCCCGACCATTCGGCATATCAGCGCTTGGGTCATTGAACTGTCGTCGGGGGCGCTGTTACGCTTTAATTGAATAACGGTACCGCCGGGACGCATAAACGCCGCCAGATGCAGCGCCGTCCCCGCACACCCCGCCATATGGGTGCAATGGACCGCGATATAAATTTGCTGTTCCAGGGGCAATGTTTCGGGATAAATGACGGTATATCCATTTTGTTCAAAAATTTTTTGCACACGTTCTTCGCCATATGTTTTTCGTTCACCCATTTTTGCCCGCGACAAATAGACTTTGTCATATTGTGCATCCCCACGCGCGGCATCGGCGATGCGGCGCATTACCGATGCAAACTGGGGCGACGCATACAGGGCAATGCAAAACGATTGACGCGGAACACAAACACGAAAAAAACACGTGGATTTGTTTATCATGATGACATCATCAGGATGCACACCCGCCAACCGCAACAATTCCCAACCATACGACGGCATGGCGGCATATTCATTCTGGGTGAAGACCAGTTTCATGCCGCGATATTCATCCGACAACACGGGCCAGATACGCGACAATCCTTCCAATAAAAAATGGCCGAAATGAAATCCCATGTCCCGCCCGCAATATAAGACTGTTTCGGTTATAAACGGCGCACGGCGCAGACACGTGCGACGGGGAATTTTCTGATGACGGGCTGCATCGTAACGATATGACAACGATTGCGATACAAATTTCCGCGCCCGGTCAAAAACACCGAATGTCCGTTGCCCCCGGTCCACGGCGATATATCCACCCGGCGCATCCACAACATCCAAATCCGTGCGCATCATCGCCCCCGACAGATGGGCATAATGTTCCCGCATTTCATCCGGCATGTACAAAAGAACAGAAAAACCACCGATTATATTCGGCAAAAATCGGGGAATTAAATCATGCAGAAATCAGGAATTTTTTCAACATCCAATCCGAACAATACAATCGGTGGTTTGGATTCGGCACCTAATACTTTGTTCAGATGTCTGCTATTTTGGGCCATCCAAGGAATATATGCAACAAAAAAAATGCGTCACAATCACAGATGCACGATCCGACTTTGTTTTTATTCTTTACTTCACAGTGTGCAATTTATATACTGCAAATTGAATCAACAGGGATGTTGGCTCAGGGACTTGAAAATCCCATAAGTTAACAGTACGGCGACGTACTGAATCCGACATAAACACAACGGTGCAAAGATGTGCCGTGTGTTTTATATCACCCGATTGCAATCTGGTCGGGGGTCTGTGGTTATACAACAGGAATTCTTTCCAAAAACCGCGGGGTCATTTTTAACTTATGATTTTTCAAATCCCCGGCCGCCAATTCCATGGCGGCATTTTGTTTCAACACAAAATACAGGGAATTGAAAATGAAAAAATCCGAATTTTTAATATGCACGGCCTTGGCCGTTGCCCCAATGGCGGTGGATGCAGAAACTTGCAACCCCATTACGTGCACGGCCGACATTGTCAATGCGTTTACCGCATCAAACTGCGCACGAACAAATACGGCCTGTTACCAGGGCGTTGGCAGTCGCACCAAAATAAAAATTACATCATGCACCACGTGCCAGCCCGGATATACCACAAACAGCCCGTCATCCATCGGCCCCAGTTGCCCGGGCAGCCTGTACACCACCTGTGTATGCACCTGTAACAACTGTGTCAGTGATTCCGATTGGTCTGCCGGCAACACCGGATATCAGAAAAAAGTAAACCGATACTGTACATGCGCATCCGGTTCGCCTGTATGTAATGCAACGACATCATACCGGTGCGCCATTGGATACTATGGCCACAGCAGCGATGGCATATCGGGATGCGCGCCCTGCCCCAGTTCCGGTGGCCCGGCCACAACATCGACCCCGGGCACCACTGCCATTACATCATGCTATCAATTTCCGGGCCCTGGATACAGTGACACATCGGGCACTTTTATGGTCACAGACAAATGTTATTACATCAATTAAAATCCCGCCATGCGGCGGGATTTATGTTCATTAAACACGACGAACTTTCTTTGGACGGCACCCATTGTGTGGAATTCTGGTCGTATCTGTAATGGATTGCACGATTAAGCCGGCATTCGACAAACCGCGAACCGCAGATTCACGACCCTGGCCGATACCGCGCATCAAAACGTCAACCGTTTTCATGCCCATTTCGGCAACCTTTTTGCCAACCGCGTCGGCAACGATTGTCGCCGCGTACGGGGTGGATTTCTTGGCGCCCTTGAAATTATTCGCGCCCGCCGTCGCCCATGTCAAAACAGCGCCGGACTGGTCCGTGATTGTGATACGTGTGTTATTGTTTGTCGCGACCACATGGGCGATACCATGGGATACTTTTTTAACGACTTTCTTTTTTGTTTTTGCAACTGCCATTATTATTACCTTTTTCGATGTCTTCAATTAACTGTGGTGTTAATCTCTACCTTTTTAAAAATTTAAGAGAACGGTACGGATGCGGGATGTCGGGCGGCGGGAATGTACAAAAGTTACATGACCAAAGCCCAACGCCCACAGACGTGGCGTTATATTAAATTTTATTTCCCTTTGGTTGCGGAACCGGCGACAACCACGCGCTTGCCCTTGCGGGTACGGGCGTTTGTCTGGGTACGCTGACCGCGAACCGGCAAACGGTTACGGTGACGAATACCACGATACGCTTTCAAATCCTGCAAGCGTTTGATATTCATCGCGACTTCGCGACGAACGTCACCTTCTACCTTGAAGTTTTGTTCGATATAATTCGAAATTTTCACAACATCCGCGTCAGTCAAATCTTTTGCGCGCATGCCATCTTTTAATTTCAAAGCTTGGCAAATCTGGGCTGCTTTGGCTGGGCCAATCCCATGGATATACTGCAACGCAATTTCAATACGTTTTTCTGTCGGAATGTTCACACCTGCTATACGTGCCATCTTTCATTTTCCTTTTTATTACTGCACAGTCTGCCGAACCCCGACATCCTGCAACGAAACCAAGATTTCCCATTCATTTTAAATAATCCGTTTACAGATTATTCCATGGCTGGGTTGCCCCGGTTTATTCTATTTTGCTGGATAATTTTATACAAAATCCAGCAAAAGTCAAATCTTACTTTACTTTTTGTCCGCATATTGCGGATTGGTGCCCCCGCGTGATTTAGCCGCGGAAACGCCCTTTCTTTTGTGCCTTTTTAATGACACTGCCGTATTGTTTGGCCACCAAATAGGACTGGACCTGGTTCATTGTATCCAAGACCACGCCGGCCACAATCAATACACTGGTTCCGCCGATAACCAACGGCATCCCCAAATGTGTGTTCAAGATAATCGGCACAACACAGACCACAATCAGGTACAAAACACCAATCGCTGTTGTGCGCGACACCACGGCATCCAGATAATGAACGGTTTGTTCACCCGGACGAACACCTGGGATATATCCGCCAGCATTTTTCAAATTGTTGCTGGTTTCTTCGGAATTAAAGATAACGGCGGTCTGGAAATACGCAAAGAACGCAATCAACAGTGTGTACAGCGCCAGATATGTCCATGTGCCATATGTAAAGAATCCCATGATATTTTGCACGACCAGGCTTTCGCTTTGGACAAAGCGCTGAACAAATGCCGGCAACATCATGATACTGGCCGCAAAGACGGGGCCCATAACGCCGGACATATTCACCTTGATCGGTAAATAAGATGCGTTGGTGTTCATCACCCCGTTCGCCATGACTTGGCGCGGGTACAGAATCTGGATACGACGCTGGGCCTGTTCAAAGAATGCAATCAATGCAACGATGCCAACGACAAAGCCCGCAATCAGCGCAATCATTGCCGGGGACATCTGACCGACCGAACCCAACGAAAATACTTTGGCAATACCGCCCGGAATTTCCGCAACAATCCCCGCGAAAATCAACAGGGATGCGCCCTGGCCGATACCGCGCGCGGTGATTTGTTCGGCCAACCACATAACAAAAACCGTACCGCCGACCAATGCAATAATCGCCGACAATTCAAATGCAAACCCGGGGTTGATAACCGCTGCAATCCCATTAACCGGCGCCATAGATTCCAGCCCGCGAACCACGGCCCAACCCTGGACCACGGCCAAAAATACGGCCAGATAGCGTGTGTATTGGTTAATTTTGATACGGCCAGATTCCCCTTCTTTGCGCAATTCACCCAAAGATTTGCTGGTTGCGGTCAACAATTGCAAAACGATGGACGCGGAAATATACGGAAAGATGTTCAGCGCCAGCACCGACATACGCGACAGCGAACCACCCGAAAACATGTCGAACATTCCCATCATGCCGTTGTCACCAGTGAACAAGTGCAAAACCGCTGATGCATTCACGCCCGGCAACGGGATAAAGGAACCGATACGATAAACAATCAACGCCCCCAGTGTGAACAGGATGCGCTTTTGCAAATCAGACAGGTTTCCAAAAAAATCTTTAAAAAACTTCATTCTACCGTATCTCTCTCTAATTTAATTATTGCAGACCGCGACCGCGTAATCGCCCGTCATATCTTCTGCTGTGCCATAAAACACGCGATACGCACAGCTGGTCATTTCCGGATTCTGGGCCAAAACCGAAACCGGGACAATGTTGACCAAAATAAACCCATCCTGGACATATTGAACCGGATTTTCAACCGATACAAATGTTGTCGTGTGCGCCTTGGTCGCGATATCAATTAATTCCGGTGTGGCCGGAATTTTGACCAATGCGCCACCATCTTCGCCAACGGCAACCACCGGTTGGCCATTCAGGGCGGCGGACAAAACCGCAAAATCCTGGGCATTGGTGGGTTCGGCCGGTGTGGAAACTTTCCGGGTTGCCCAGAAAATTCCCAACAATACCACCAACGCAATCCCCAACACCAACAGAATTTTTTTCATGTCCGCCCCCTTCCCTGGCTTCCTGGTTCAGGTTATTATTTGTTCTTGATCGAACCGCCCGCTTTGACAATCGCTTCTTCGGCGGCCTTGGACCATTTGTCCGCAACAACGTTAACGGCTGTTTTGATTTCACCCTTTGCCAGGACTTTCAAGCCCGACATTTTACGGTTAATGATTTTCGCCGCCATCAAGGAATCAATTGTAACCGGTGCCTTGGCATCGATTTTGCCCGCGGCAATAAATTTTTCAATATCGCCCAGGTTGATTGTGACATATTCTTTGGCAAACGGATTGTTGAAACCAAACTTCGGGAAACGACGCAAAATCGGCATCTGGCCCCCTTGGAATGTTGCCTGTTTACGCGCACCGCTGCGTGCTTTCTGCCCTTTGTGACCACGGCCGGCTGTTTTACCACTGCCCGAACCAATACCACGACCAACGCGTTTCACGTCTGCTCTGGCACCAAAATTATCCATCAATGCATTCAGTTTCATTTTTAATATCCTTTTATTCCTGCATAGAATTCCGGGCTGTCCCGGCATCCTATTTGATTACATATGTAATCTTTTTGCGCACGCAGACAAGTGTGGTCTGCGTACTCGGTTTAATTTTTATTCAGCCACAACTTCGACCAAGTGGGACACTTTTGCAATCATGCCACGCACAGCCGGTGTGTCATTGACTTCTTTGCTTTTACCGATACGGCCCAGGCCCAATGCTTTGATAACTTTGCACTGCGCTTCGGGGCGACCGATGATGCTTTTAATCTGCTTTACAACAATTTTTGCCATAATTAAAACACTCCGTTTTTTGCCGTCCGCCCGTGTGGGCGGATGACATATTATTTATCTTCCCCGGCATCTGCCGCATCAGCTTTCTTGCCATCACGGCCGGCGATAATTTCAGCCACGGATTTGCCGCGACGTGCCGCAACAGTTTTCGGCGAATTCATTTTAGAGAACGCCAAGAACGCCGCACGAATCATGTTGTTGGGATTGTTGGAACCCTGGGATTTCACAACGACGTCCTGAACGCCCAAGCATTCAAAGACCGCGCGCAACGCCCCACCGGCAATGATACCGGTCCCGGGAACCGCACTGCGAACAACCAATTTGCTGGCGCCGTATTTGGCGGCGCTGTCGTGGTGCAGTGTGCGACCTTCTTTCAGGGGGACGCGAATCATTTTCGCCTTGGCAGCCTTGGTCGCCTTTTGCACAGCCGACTGAACTTCCAACGCTTTACCTTTGCCAAAGCCGACCTTGCCAGCCTTGTCCCCGACCACAACCAGGGCCGAGAAAGACATATTGCGACCGCCCTTAACCGTTTTGGAAACGCGGTTAATCGAAACCAGTTTATCTACCAGGTTATCCGTCTGCAATTTTTTATCATCAAAACGTGCCATTTATGTACTCCGTAATTCTTAGATTCTAACGCCGCCTGCACGGATTGCTTCGCACAGCGCCTTTACGCGACCATGATAACGATAACCGCCACGATCGAAATAACAATTTTCTGCAATGTTGGCCTTAATCGCGCGTTCCGCAAAGGCTTTGCCAACCAGTTCAGCACCCGCAACATTCCAACCCTTGCCATTGAACCCTTTTTCCTTGGACGACGCGGCGCAAACCGTGTGGCCCTTGACATCATCAATAGCCTGGATTTCAATATGACGATCAGAGCGGAATACAGACAAACGAATTTTGCCAGGATTTTTTCTTTTCAGCGCACCGCGATTTGCCAGCGTGCGTCTTTCTTCACTAGACAAATGTTTTAACATTTTATTTCCTTTTTTGATATTCCCGTAACAGCGGAAATTATTTTTTGTTTTGGTTGTTCCATTGCCAGAATGCCATCTGCCTGAATTTTTGCCCCAGTTTCAGGGCAAAACATTTACAGGCCATCAGCACTTTCCACAACAGATTATTTCTTTTTACCTTCCTTGCGGCGGATTTTTTCGCCCTTATAGAAGATGCCCTTACCTTTGTACGGGTCGGCCTTGCGGACCTTGTGCACTTTGTCGGCGAACTGGCCAACCAGGCATTTGTCCATACCCTTGATAACAAATTCTGTCGGGGTCGCGCCCATTTCCACGGTCAAGCCCGCCGGAATCGGCATAATAACGTCGTGGGAATAACCGGCAACCAAGACCAGTTCATTGCCCTTGACAGACGCTTTGTAACCAACGCCCTTCATATACATTTCTTTGGCAAAGCCCTCAGAAACACCGATAACCGCCGCCTTGATATTGCGGGTCATTGTGCCCCACATGGCGCGCGATGCCTTATCTTCGGCATCTTTGGGTGTAATAACAACTTCGGACCCTTCGATGCGGATATCAACCAATCCGGCATTTTTCGAATCCAACGCGATTTTCAATTCGCCTTTGGGTCCCTTGACCACCAAGGCATTATCAACAACTGCAACGGATACGCCGTCTTTCAGTTGAACTGGATATTTTCCTGCACGAGACATATTAATTCCTTATATCTGATTGCCGAACAGCAATTAAATTACCTTGCACAATACTTCGCCGCCAACATTCATCAAGCGTGCCTTGTGATCTGTCATAACGCCGGCCGGTGTCGAAACGATTGCAACACCCAAACCGTTCAAAACTTTCGGCATTTTCGCGCTGCCGGAATAGACACGACGGCCCGGTTTGGACACGACGGAAATTTCTTGGATGGCGCCGTTGCCGCCGACATATTTCAGTTCGACAACCAAATTCGCGCGTTTTTCATCAATTTGTTCTTTGCGGAAATCGGTGATGAAACCTTCTTCTTTCAGAACGGCCAAAACGGCTGCACGCAGTTTGCTGCACGGCATGGTGACAAATTCTTTGCCGGCGTTCTGCCCGTTACGGATACGGGTCAACATATCTCCGATGGGATGTGATAATGACATATTTTACTCCTTACAGTACCAGGGTGCCCCCTGTGTTTTTCTGTATCAGCTGCATTGTCCACAGCTTAACGTGATTAAATTACCAGCTGGACTTGCGAACACCCGGCAGTTTACCTTCGGACGCCATGGTGCGAACCTGTTGGCGACACAGCCCAAACATACGCGAAAACCCGCGGGAACGTCCCGTGACCGAACAACGGTTACGCAAACGTGTCGGATTGGCATTACGCGGCAGCTTGGCCAATTTTTTCATCGCGTCCATGCGTTCGTCAGGCGTGGCATTGACGGACATTTTTGCTTTGATTGCTTCGCGCTTCTTAGCATACTGAGCAACCAGCTTTTCACGTCTTTTTTGTTTATTGATCAACGCTAATTTAGCCATTTTTTTTCCTTACTCTTATTATTTCAACACCAGCGGCAGGCCGATTTTTGTCAGCAATGCACGTGCTTCTTCGTCTGTTTTTGCAGTTGTCGCGATGACGATGTCCATCCCGCGAATTGCATCGATTTTATCAACAGAAATTTCCGGGAAAATCAAATGTTCTTTGATACCAAAGGCATAGTTTCCACGACCGTCGAATTTGGATTTGGACAAACCACGAAAGTCCTTGACGCGCGGCAACGCAACCGTAATCAATTTATCCAAGAAATCATACATTCTTTTGCCACGCAGGGTAACCTTGGTACCGATGGGCTGGCCTTCGCGCAGGCGGTATGTCGCGATAGATTTCTTCGCGCGGGTAATAACGGACTTCTGTGCAGCAATCGCGGTCAAATCAGCCGCCGCCGCATCCAGTTTCTTTTTATCGGAAATCGCTTCGCCGACGCCCATGTTCAACACGATTTTGGACAGTTTCGGCACAGCCAGTGTATTTGTGTAACCGAATTCTTTTACCAATTCGGGCACAATGTTTTTTTCATAAATTTCACGCAATCTGCTTTGCATTTCTTAATCCTTAACGTTTTGGTCCCGTAACAGCGGGTCCCCAGTTTTTTAAATTTCGGCCCCAGATTTTCTAGAAATACGAACCTTTTTGCCCTGGTCCATTTTGAACCCGGCGCGTGTTGCTTTCTTGGTCTTTGGGTCAATCAAGGCAACATTCGACACATGCAGGGGTGCTTCGCGGTCAACGATATGACCCGGCTGTTCCTGTGTCGGCTTGATATGCCATTTGCGACGGTTAACACCTTCGACCACAACGCGAGATTCGGTTGGGCGCGCTTCCAGCACTTTGCCTTTGACGCCTTTGTATTTCCCCGTAATAATTACGACTTCATCGCCTTTCTTAATTTTCATTTTATAACCTTTTCTCTACTTCTGGCAGATGCCCAGTGTTAGATAACTTCCGGTGCCAAGGACACGATTTTCTGAACGTCGTATTTGCGACGAACTTCGCGGGCGATGGGCCCGAAAATACGTGTACCAATCGGTTCGAAATTGTTCTTGTTAATCAAGACAACCGCATTGTCGTCAAAACGGATGATGGAACCATCAGCACGTTTGACCGGGAACTTGGTGCGCACGATGATTGCGCGCTGCACGGTACCCTTGGCAACTTTACCACGTGGAATTGCTTCTTTGATGGCAACCACGATTTTGTCCCCAACAGTGGCATAGCGACGATGAGAACCGCCCAAAACCTTGATGCACATAGCTTTGCGTGCACCCGAGTTGTCAGCAACTGTCATAACTGTTTCATTCTGAATCATAACTTTAATCCTTGTCCTGCAAGCGGGGCCATCCCCCACCGCTTTGTTATAGGTCCCGACTGCCCTGCCCCGGTGACCGGGAAAGAACCTCAAAGAACCTGTGTGATTTAGTCAACTACTTCGACGGCACCGTCTTTGGACACACCAACGCGGCCCTTAACCACCCAAGATTTTGTCTTGGAAATGGGACGATGTTCTTCGATTGCAACAATGTCACCAACTTTGAATTCGTTGGATTCATCGTGCGCCTTGTACTTTTTGTTCTGCTTTACGAACTTGCCGTACAGCGGGTGGCGGAAACGACGTTCCACTTCGACAACGACAGTTTTGTCGTTGGCTGTACTTGTAACCGTTCCTTGCAGTATACGTCTTGGCATAACTTATGTCCTTACTATTTCTACCATTCTTGGTGCGCATGCCCGGTTTTATTGGCGGGCGGCGCCCCAAAAACAGGTCTTTTTTTTGTTCTACCTGTCTGATTTCTGTCTTATGACCCGGTCAAATGTACCAGTCATAAATAAAAAATCAAGCTTTTTCTTACTTCGCAGCGTTTAACTTTGTCTTGACGCGGGCGATTTCACGACGGGTTTGACGAATAACGTGTGTTTTCGGCAACTGACCAGTCGCATGTTGAAAGCGCTGATTCATCTGTTCTTTTTTCAAATCAACCAGCTTGCTCTGCAATGCTTCGGCTGTCAAAGCTTCTTTTTCTGCTGTGTTTTTAGCGTTTTTTTCTGCCATCTCTACTTACCTTTGTTGCACCGGGTCCGGGTGGACCCGTTCATTTTAGTTCATCTTGCGTTCAACGATTTTCGTTTTGACTGGCAATTTCGCCGCAGCCAAGGCAAAGGCTTCATACGCGACTTCGGGTTTTACACCGTCCAGTTCGAACATGATGCGGCCCGGTTTCACGCGGCAAATCCAGTATTCGACCGCCCCTTTACCTTTACCCATACGGACTTCGGCCGGCTTCTTGGTAACCGGAACGTCCGGGAATACGCGAATCCACAGTTTACCCATACGCTTCATGTGACGCGTAATGGCACGACGTGCAGCTTCGATTTGACGCGCCGTGATACGTTCCGGCGACATAGCTTTCAGCCCAAAAGAACCGAACGCCAATTCACTGCCCCCTTTGGTGACACCGTGGATGCGGCCTTTGTGCTGTTTGCGAAATTTTGTTTTATTTGGCATTAACATGATACAAATCCTTCAATTTAAGCGGTATTTAGACTTATTTGCTTCTTCTTTCGCTGCTGCCGGCATATTCTGTCGGACGGGCCATTTCGGACGCCAGCTTTTCCTTGTTCACAACGTCGCCAGTGTAAATCCAAACTTTTACACCGATAACGCCGTATGTGGTTTTGGCCTGGATTGACGCATAGTCAATGTCCGCACGCAATGTGTGCAAAGGAATACGACCTTCGCGGATTTGTTCACTGCGGGCGATTTCCGCACCATTCAAACGACCCGAGCACATAACTTTGATACCCTGGGCGCCGGCCTTGGATGCGTTCTGAACAGCTTTCTTCATGGCGCGTTTAAAGGAAACGCGGCCTTCGATTTGCTGCGCGATGTTCAATGCAACCAATTGTGCATTCAAATCCGGACGACGAACTTCATAGATGTTAACAACAACCTGGTCGTTTTTAACCAGCTTCTTGATGTCGTTGCGCAGTGTTTCGATATCGGCGCCGTTTTTACCGATAATCATACCCGGACGGGATGTGTGGATTGTGACCACAACTTTCTTGGCAAAGCGTTCGATAACAACTTTGGCCAAGCCAGCTTTTTTCAGTTTCTTTTCAACAAATTTGCGAATCTTAATATCTTCGGCCAACAGGTTGGCATAATCCTTTTTGCCCGCAATCCAGCGAGAATCAGTGATTTTATTAATAAATTCGCGTAACGAAATCGGCGATACTTTCTGTCCCATTTTCTTTTTTCCTTAACATTTATTAATGGCGAATGTTCTTGAAGCATATAGCTTTATTCAGGAATGGGTATTCCATACCACTCGCCATGGCTCTTACTTGCTTTTTGCTTCTTTTTTAGCAGCTTTTTTGGTCGGCGCAACACCGGATTCCAAGACGATTGTCAAATTGGAAAACGGTTTCAAAATCGGACGCGCACTGCCGCGCGGGCCCGCCATGATGCGCTTCATCGTCAGCGCCTTGCCACACCAAATTTCTTTGATGAACAGGCTGTCCGCCGGCAGGTTTTTGTTGTGTTCCGCGTTTGCAACCGCAGACAACAAAGTCTTTAAAACTTCGCCGGACACGCGCTTTTTTGAAAATTTCAAGACATCAATCGCACGGTCAACGGGCATGCCGCGAACCATTGCGCAAACCAGATTCAGTTTCTGATGGCTGACGCGAATCAATTTGTTGAACGCGCGGACCTGATTATCTTTAATTCCATATCTTGTCGTTGTCATAACTGTTTACCTTATTATTTATGATTCCGCTGGGAATCAGAAATCCTTATTTCTTTCCGGCCGCGGCCTTTTTATTGGCGGCGTGCCCCTTAAAGGTGCGTGTCGGCGCGAATTCACCCAACTTGTGGCCAATCATATCTTCGACGATAGAGACCGGGATAAATTTGTTACCGTTGTGCACTTCGAATGTCAAACCAACCATCGGCGGAACAATCGTGCTGCCGCGGGACCAAGTCTTGATTGGCTTATGGTCGTTGCTTGCATTCGCCGCAGCTGCCTTTTTCAAGACAGAAGGATGAACATAAGGACCTTTCCAAACTGAACGAGACATAAAAAACTCCGTTTTTCTTTGGTGCCGATGCCACTGGGGCACCGGCTACCTTAATTATTTCTTCTTTGCCAAGTGTCTGCTGCGGATAATCATCTTTGCAGTACGTTTGTTGCTACGTGTACGATAACCCTTGGCCGGGATACCAGTACGGGAAACCGGTGTGTGGCCCTTAGAGTGACCGTTACCACCACCCATCGGGTGATCGACCGGGTTCATCGCCATACCACGGACGGACGGACGGATACCCAACCAACGGGCACGACCGGCCTTGCCCAAGTTGACGTTGCGCTGATCCGGGTTGGATACGCTGCCAACTGTCGCCAAGCAGTCAGAATGAACCTTGCGCAGTTCGCCGCTGTTCATTTTAATCTGGGCATAAACGCCGTCTTTACCCATCAACTGGGCATAGCAACCCGCACTGCGGGCCAACTGGCCGCCGGCGCCCGGCTTTAATTCAACGTTGTGAACAATTGTACCAATCGGCATGTTCTTCAACGGCATTGCATTACCCGGCTTGATGTCTTCGCGCTGGCCGGAAATGACAACGTCACCCGCCTTTAAATCGCGCGGCGCCAGGATATAGGAACGAACGCCATCGGTGTATTCAATCAACGCGATAAACGCCGTACGGTTCGGGTCATATTCCAGACGAACAACCGTCGCCGGGATACCCGCTTTTTTGCGGCCAAAATCAATCAAGCGATATTTACGCTTGTGCCCGCCACCCTGGTGCGGAACAGTTACATGACCAAAATTATTACGTCCACCCTTGGACTTTAAACCAACCGTCAAAGACTTTTCCGGTGCGCCGCGATGCAATTCGCTGCGATCGACCTGGGTCAAACCACGGGTCCCCGGTGTTGTTGGCTTGTAATGCTTCAATGCCATTTTTTTCTTACCTTTGTTTCTGCCTTGACACTAACGTCCAGTTAATCCGGATTCTCTGTCAAGGCACGTTCACTTATACGTTTGCGGACAAATCCAATGTGGCATCTGCCGGCAAAGATACGTATGCTTTTTTCACAGTGCGCTGTGTGCCAGTGCTGCGACCACGGAAAGTTTTAACCTTTCCTTTGACGACAACAATGTTAACCTTGGTCGGTTTGACATTGTAAATGGCCTGAACCGCGCGGGCAACATCTTCTTTGGTTGCGTTGGCCGCAACTTCAAAGACAATCCCGTTGTTTTCAGACACTTTTGCCGCCTTTTCCGAGATAATCGGCCGACGCAGTATACCATAAGTACCAGCGGTCGCAACGATTTTTTTCTCTGTATTCACTTTTTTTTCTGCCATTTTAATGACCCTTTAATTCTTACGCTAATCTTGCTTCCACCGCCTTGACCGCGTCTGCTGTCAAGACCAATTTTTCATGTTTCAGGATGTCCAAAACATTCAAACCAATTGTCGGCAGTGCATCGATGTTCGCGATGTTCGCCGCAGATTTTTTGAAGTTGTCATCCAACTGCTGGTCACCCACGAACAACGCAGATGTCAGCCCCAGTTTGTTCAACTGTTTGGCAAACGCCGCAGTTTTCGCCGCCGGCAGTTTTTCGGAATCAATGATGATCAAGCTGCCGTCTTTGACCTTGGAAGACAAAGCCATTTTCAGCCCCAGGCTGCGAATTTTCTTCGGCAAGTCGATTGCATGGTCGCGAACAACCGGTCCGTGAACCACACCACCGCCACGCATGTGAACGTTTTTCTTTTCACCCTGACGTGCGTTACCGGTCTTTTTCTGTTTGAACGCCTTTTTGCTGCTGCCTTCGACGTCAGAAACAGTTTTAACCGCATGTGTACCTGCGCGGGACTTTGCACGCTGCCAAGTAACGACGCGATGCAGGATGTCCGCACGCGGTTCAATCCCGAAGATGCTGTCGGCCAAGTCTGCTTTGCCGACTGCTTTGCCATCAAAATTAATAATGTCTAATTGCATTTTATTCACCTTACTCTTGCTGTCACTGTTCTTTTATTATTCCGCAACAGCTGCTGTTTCGGTTTCTGTTACTTGTTCTGTGCCAGCATCCGCATTCTGGGCCGCAGCCATGGTCGGAATCGGCAAATCTTTCTGTTCTTTTTTAACCGCGTCGGTAATCAGAACGAATGTGCCGTTTGCACCCGGAACCGCACCTTCGACGAAAATCAGATTTTCCGTCGCGTCGGTACCGAAAACTTTCAAGTTCTGGACAGAAACGGTTTCGTTCCCCATCTGACCGGCCATCTTTTTACCTTTCAGAACGCGGCCCGGCCATTCACGCATACCGGTACCACCGATGGAACGATGAGCTTTTAAAACACCGTGGGTTGCTTCCTTACCGCCAAAGTTGTGGCGTTTCATTGCACCCTGAAAACCTTTACCTTTGCTTGTCGCCTGGACATCAACAAATTGACCCGCGACAAAATGGCCAGAAGACAATTGTGTCCCAACCGGGATGACACAGTCTTCGGAAACGCGGAATTCGACAACCTTGCGGTATGGCTTTACGCCCGCCTTTTGTGCCGCGACCATCTGAGGCTTTGCAACGTGTTTCGCCTTGGCTTCACGCATGCCCAATACATTTGCAATATAACCGTGCTTTTCGACACTACGATTCCCGATGACAGCGCAGTCACCAACCGACAGAACCGTTACGCCGTGCGCAACCCCGTTGTCGTCATACAGACGTGTCATACCAATTTTTGTTGTAATTAATCCGCTACGTTTCATTTTCTTAATGCCTTTGTCGTTTTAATTGGCCCCCGTAAATCTGGCCCCACAGGGCCAGGTGTACGGGAAATCAACTTACAATTTAATCTTCACATCAACCCCTGACGCCAAGTCCAACTTCATCAAGGCATCAACTGTCTGAGGGGTTGGATTAACAATATCGACAACCGCTTTGTGATTGCGGATTTCGAACTGTTCGCGAGATTTTTTATCCACGTGAGGCGAACGGTTAACTGTAAATTTCTGAATCAATGTCGGCAAGCGAACGGGTCCAACGACATCCGCGCCAGTGCGCTTTGCAGTTTTTACGATTTCTTCTACGGATTCCATCAGAACTCTGTGGTCAAAAGCCGTCAGTTTGATGCGAATCTTAGATGCAGGTACCATTGTTCGTTTTCCTTATATTTGTTTGGGCCGGTAATCACTGACGCTTTTAATTCAGTTACACCGACCCACAACGTTACTTATTTAATGATTTTAGATACAACACCAGCGCCAACTGTGCGACCGCCTTCGCGGATAGCAAAGCGACGACCTTCGTCCATAGCAATCGGTGCAATCAACTGCACTGTGATGCGAACGTTGTCACCCGGCAGAACCATTTCTTTGTCAGCCGGCAGTGTGATGGTGCCAGTTACGTCAGTCGTGCTGAAATAGAACTGCGGACGATAGTTCGAGAAGAACGCTGTGTGACGGCCGCCTTCTTCTTTCGTCAGAATATAAACTTCAGCTTCGAATTCTGTGTGCGGTGTGATGGAACCTGGTTTGCAGATAATCTGACCACGTTCAACATCTTCTTTCTTGGTACCGCGCAACAACAGACCAACGTTGTCCCCGGCTTCACCCTGATCCAGCAATTTGCGGAACATTTCAACACCGGTAACAGTTGTTTTCTGGGTCGGACGCAAACCAACGATTTCGCATTCGTCACCAACTTTGATAACACCGGATTCGATACGGCCGGTAACCACTGTACCACGACCTGTGATCGAGAACACGTCTTCGATCGGCATCAAGAACGGTTTGTCAACCGGGCGTTCCGGCATCGGGATGTATTCATCGCAAGCCTTTAACAGGGCGTCAATGGATTCTTTGCCCAGACCGTCGTTCTTGTCTTCCAAAGCGGAAATAGCGGAACCACGGATAATCGGTGTGTTATCGCCGTCAAAGTCGTTCGCAGACAGCAATTCACGGATTTCCATTTCAACCAATTCCAACAATTCAGCGTCGTTGGCCAAGTCGCACTTGTTCAAGTAAACAACAATCTGCGGAATACCAACCTGGCGCGCCAACAAGATGTGTTCGCGTGTCTGGGGCATCGGACCGTCTGTCGCGGCAACGACCAAGATCGCACCGTCCATCTGCGCGGCACCGGTAATCATGTTTTTAACATAGTCCGCGTGGCCCGGGCAGTCAACGTGCGCATAGTGGCGGTCGGCTGTTTCATATTCAACGTGTGCTGTGTTGATGGTAATACCACGCTGTTTTTCTTCCGGCGCGTTATCGATTTCGCCAACACCCTTGGCTTTATCGGCACCAACGCCATAGTTGTGAACAATAGCAGCAGTCAATGTTGTCTTACCATGGTCAACGTGACCGATGGTGCCAATATTAACGTGCGGCTTCGTTCTTACGTACTTTTCTTTTGCCATAGTTTTCTCCTTAGGCTTTTGTTTTGTTAATTTATTTCTGACTGATGCTTCCAGATTAATCGGTTCTAAGATAAACCAAAAATCTGAAAACACAAGTCATAAATTCTTATTTCGTCAATTTTTTGATGACTTCGTCTGCAACGTTCTGCGGCACTTCGTCATAGTGCGACAATTCCATGTACGGATTTGCGCGACCCTGGGACAGCGAACGCAGTGTTTTGACATATCCGAACAAATTCGCCAGCGGCACGAACGCAGAAATAACCTGATTCCCAAACTGTGTTTCAATACCGTTGATTTGTCCGCGGCGACTGTTCAGGTCCCCGATGATGTCCCCGACGTATTCTTCCGGTGTGTTAACCGAAAGCTTCATAATCGGTTCCAGCAATTTCGGCGATGCTTTTTTCATGGCTTCGCGGAAGCAAGCACGCGCCGCAATTTCAAAGCACAAAACGTTAGAGTCAACTTCGTGATATTTACCATCTACCAACGTTGCCTTGAAATCCACCGTCGGATAGCCAATCAAAACACCTGTCTGTTGGGCTATCTTCAAACCCTTTTCAACACCGGGGATGTATTCTTTCGGAATCGCACCACCGACAATTTTGTTTTCAAATTCATAACCCTGGCCCGGTTCCATCGGTTCAAATTCAATTTTAACCTGGGCGTACTGACCCGAACCACCAGACTGTTTTTTGTGTGTGTATTCTTCGGTAATCGGTTTGCGGAATGTTTCGCGATACGCAATGCGCGGTTCACCCACAGCCACGTCAACCTTGAATTCACGCAGCAAACGATCGACCAAGATTTCCAGGTGCAATTCACCAACACCCGCCAAAATGGTCTGGCCGGATTCTTCGTCAACAGACACGCGGAACGACGGGTCTTCTTTGGCCAACGCCTGCAAGCCCAGGGACATTTTTTCAATATCCGCCTTGGTCTTGGGTTCAACAGCGATGCTGATAACCGGTTCCGGAACGTGGATGTTTTCCAACAAAATCGGTTTTGCTTCGTCGCACAGCGTGTCACCGGTGATGGTTTCTTTCATACCAACCAGTGTGACGATGTCGCCGGCGGACGCTTCTTTGATTTCTTCGCGGTTGTTAGAGTGCATCAACAACATACGACCCACGCGTTCACGTTTGTCACGATTCGCGTTATAGATATAGGAACCCGATGTCAATTTACCGGAATAAATACGGATAAACATCAAGTTACCAACGAACGGGTCATTTGCAACCTTAAACGCCAGGGCGCTGAACGGTTCTTTGACATCGGCATGACGTTCGTCCGCGGTTTCGCCGTCCATTTTTGTCCCCTTGATCGCCGGGATATCCAGCGGCGACGGCAAGTAGTCAACAATCGCGTCCAACAACGGCTGTACGCCCTTGTTCTTGAACGAAGAACCGCACAATACCGGGTTAAAGTTCTGGGCGATTGTCCCCTTGCGGATTAATTTTTTAATTGTTTCGACATCCGGAACCTTGCCTTCCATATAGGCTTCCATGATTTCGTCGTCCAGGGTCACAACTTCTTCAATCAAGTGATTGTGCAGTTCTTCGGCCTTGGCTTTCAAATCTTCGGGAATTTCAACGATTTGCGGTTCCTTGCCCATGTCATCTTCCCAGACGATGGCGCGCATTTGAACGACGTCAACAACGCCGCGGAAATCACTTTCCGCACCAATCGGGAAATTCACGACCAAGGGATTTGCCCCCAGACGTTCACGAATCATATCGACGCAACGGAAGAAGTTCCCGCCGATACGGTCCATTTTGTTAATAAAGCAGATACGCGGAACGCTGTAACGGTCGGCCTGGCGCCAAACAGTTTCTGTCTGGGGCTGTACACCGGACACGGATTCAAAAACCGCAACCGCACCGTCCAACACGCGCAGGGAACGTTCCACTTCCATTGTAAAGTCCACGTGCCCCGGGGTATCAATCAGGTTGATGCGATGGTCGCGCCAGAAGCAGGTTGTCGCCGCGGATGTAATTGTAATACCGCGTTCCTGTTCCTGTTCCATCCAGTCCATTGTGGCACCGCCATCATGCACTTCGCCGATTTTATAGGTTTTACCGGTATAAAACAAAATGCGTTCTGATGTGGTTGTTTTACCTGCGTCAATATGGGCCATAATGCCGATATTGCGGTACATATGCAAAGGTGCGGTTTTTCCAACAGACATGTGCGTTCCTTATCTTAAATTTTCTTTTTATATTTCGTAGATTACCAGCGGAAGTGGGCAAACGCCTTGTTCGCTTCGGCCATCTTGTGGGTGTCAATCTTTTTCTTGAATGCGCCACCCTGCCCGTTCAAAGCATCACGCAATTCGCCGAACAGTCTGTCCGCCATGGCGCGTTCACCACGTTTGCGCGCGAACATAACCAACCAACGCAAGGCCAATGTCTGCTGACGTTCTTTGCGAACTTCGACCGGAACCTGATATGTGGCCCCACCAACGCGACGTCCCTTAACTTCTACGGACGGTTTCAAGGCATCGACCGCTTCCAGAAATGCAGTCAATTCATCACCATCTTTGGCGATTTTCTTCAATTTGTCCATCGCATCGTAAACGATATTTTCTGCGACTTCCTTTTTACCGTCCCACATAACAATATTAATACATTTCGCAACAACCAGGTTGCCATATTTGGAATCGGCTAAGATTTCACGTTTTGCTGCACTTTTACGTCTTGACATTTTTAATTTTCCTTAATGTTTCTTCACCTGACAAACAGATTACTCACACAAGTTGCCCTGTGTGGATTGGTTATATAACTTATTTCTTGACCTTGGCCCCGTACAAAGAACGTCCCTGCTTACGGCTATCAACACCCTTGGTATCCAAGACACCACGGATGATGTGATATTTAACCCCCGGCAAGTCCTTTACACGACCGCCACGAATCATAACGACGCTGTGTTCCTGCAAATTGTGACCTTCGCCCGGGATATAGGCGGTAACTTCGCGGCCGTTCGCCAGTTTAACACGGGCCACCTTACGCTGCGCCGAATTCGGCTTTTTCGGGGTGGTTGTGTACACACGTGTGCAAACGCCACGCTTCTGTGGGCTTTCCATCATATCGGGGGCTGTGGATTTCACAACGACCTTTTTACGTGGTTTCCGAATCAGTTGGTTTACTGTTGGCATTCAAAAATCTCTTTTGTTTGTACATACCTTTTAATCTACGCAAAACCGGCTATCAGACTTATATCAACGGGATATCCCGCGATTATAAATCTGTCAGAATGCGCAGATTTCTGTGTTTTTTCTTTCCTTGTTTACACGGAAAGCGAACATACTATAACCATCCCCCCCACAGATGTCAAGAAAAATCTAGGAAAAAGAATACGGAAACCGGGCCAAAAAGCCCGTAAATGCGCGGATTTTATTCCACCGAACTACATGACAAATCAAACATTGGTACAACAAAAAATCCCGCCGATGGGCGGGACTTTTTTTTGCTACAAAGTTTAAATATTGATTTGGATTAAAAATCAACACCGAATTTGAAGCCAAAGCCAAAGCCGTCTTCAAATTCCCAATCGCCGGTATAGTGTGCCATTTCACCGGAAATGTACGCACCGACGAATTTCGTTGCATCAATGTTGTAATTGACGCCAAACTGACCGTTCCAGCGACCCGCGTTGTCAAAGTCATCATCCAAGAAGCCTGTGTATTCAACACCGGCAACCAAATTCCATGCCGGGCACAGCACCAACTGGCCGTCGACACCAACACGCAGTTTGTGGATGCCATCATCGCCCCAGTTAAAGGATTCGCTGTTCAAGTAATCAAACGCAACATGACCCGCCAATGTCCAGTCGCCGGCCACATAACCGCCGCGAACACCCGCTGTCCACTGATATGTTGTGAAATCTTCGTCCAGGAACGGTGTGTGGTTACCCCATACCGGGTCCAAGGCATAGCTGCCAAAGATATCAGCCTTCCAGTTGCCCATATCCAGCGCGCGATAGTTTACCCCGACCGAGAAATCACGCCATGCAGATGCGTCAAACCAATCTTTTTCCATCGCCGATGTCGCCAGGTTCACCATCAATTTGTCCGTGATACCATAGCCGAATTCTTCGCGCAGCGCCCATGTATCGGTCGCTTCGGAATGAGAGCCCAACGTTGTCACGCTGTAAAAGCGGTCTTGGCCCGGGCGATACAACGGATTATTATCAATAACGTTCGCCGCATGTGCCCCAGACACCGCAAAAACAGCCAACATTGAAGTCAAAGCTAATTTTTTCATAACCTATTCCTTTCTTTTTCGATTTGTAGTGATGCTAAGTTTGCCTTAGCTACACGAATATTTTGGCACTGAATACTATCCTATTCAAGGGCAAAGATTTTTGCAAAAACGTCCATTTTATGTTAAGATAACGCGCGTTCGCGATTCGGAATTATTCCTATGCACACCATAAAACGCCCGGAAATCCGGGCGTTTGTGTTTATTCAATGTCAAAATTATTAAAAATCAAAATCATTAAATTTTTTTAATCATTTACAGGTTTCGATTTTGAATTGCGAAATTTTTTTATCGCACGCCAGTCGGCATGATTTTTTTGATGTTCTTCGTATGTACCGGCAAACTTGTGCCCGCCCCGACCATCTGCCACAAAAAACAGATAATTGGTATCCGCCGGGTCCAAAACTGCCGCAATGGCGTTTCGCCCGACATTGGCAATGGGCGACGGCGGCAATCCATAATTTGTATATGTGTTAAATGGGCTGGGGGTCTTTAAATGGTCCCGCAACAGTGCCCGTCCCTGCATATCGCCCAGACCGCCCGTGATGGCATAAACCACGGTCGGGTCGGCCTGTAAACGCATCTTTTTATTCAATCGGTTTAAATAAACACTGGCGACGATGGGCATTTCCGATGGTTTGGGCGTTTCTTTCTGGACAATAGATGCCAAGGTCAGAACTTCGTTCCATGTTTTCAGCGGTTGCGGCGCATGCCCGCCGGTCGCGTTCCAGCTGTCGTGAATGGATGCCATTTTGCGACGCATTAATTCCAGAACCGCCAACCGGCTGGTGCCGCGCGCCACGCGATATGTGTCCGGGAACACATCCCCATCATGCAGATGACATACCGGCCGGTCGGCCACATCGCATTCAACCGGCCCCGTCAGCGCCGCCGTATCCAACAACAGGTTTTTGATTTGGCGGATGGTTAAACCTTCGGGGATAACAACCAATGTCGATGCCACATCACCGCGTGCCATCATGCGCGCGATGCGAAACGTACTGGCGCGGGCGGGAATATCATATGTACCGGATTGAATCTTGCCGCCCTGGACCATGACGGCGGCCTTGAACACATCGGGCGATGATATCAGCCCCGCCGCGCGTAACCGCGCCGCGACCGCCGACACGGCCGCCCCACTGTCGATGCGAAATGTTGCCGCGTCAACGACGGGTGACCGCCACCCGACGACATACACCCCCACCCCCAGCGCAATCGCAATCACAGCAATAATTAAATGAATCGGACCAATGCGGCCAAACAATTTTTTCTTTCGTTTCATTGTGCCGGCATTATGCCAGATATAAAATTTATTGCAACCGCTTCGACGGGGATTACATAAATCCGCTGTACTGGCGTTGCCATAATTTGTAATCCAGGCCGCGGCGCCGCATCAGCGTATTGTGCGTTCCCATTTCAACAATCCGCCCCGCATCCATGACAATAATCCGGTCCATCTGTTGCAATGTGGACAATCTGTGCGCAATCGCGATTGTCGTGCGGTCACGCATCAAACCATTGATGGATGTTTGGATGTTGGCCTTGGTTTCGCTGTCCGGCGCAGATGTCGCTTCGTCCAGTAACAAGATGGGCGCATTTTTCAAAATCGCGTGGACAAGCGTGACGGCTTGAACGACGCAGCGGCTTGTTCGCGCCGACGTATAGTCGAACCTTTACGGTTCTCATCCTGCACCCGAAATGCAAAATAAGAAAACGCCCCATTTGGGGGCGTTTTCTTATTTTGGTCGGAGTGACAGGATTCGAACCTACGACCTCTGCGACCCGAACGCAGCGCTCTACCAGACTGAGCTACACTCCGAAAACTGACCTTGCGACGCGCATTATGCACCCTTTTTAGGAAAAAAGCAACCGTTTTTATTTCTTATTTTTACTTGTAATTACGGCCCCCAAAAACCATATTATATGCAGCAAGACAAACCAAGGAAAGGATTCAAAATGTTTGCACTGCGTTTTTTAAAGAAAAATAAATTCGACAATTATGCCGACTATATCGAAAATGGGCAGCCAATTGTCCCCGAGAACTTTAATTTCGCGTACGACGTCATTGATGTTATCGCCCGCGAAACACCCGATAAACCCGCCATTTTGTGGACCAACGACAACGGGGAAAGAAAAACTTTTTCATTCCGCGATTTATCCGAACTGTCCAATGCGGCGGCAAACTTTCTGTTGTCACGCGGCATCAAACGCGGGGACGCGGTATTGCTGTTCTTGCGCCGGCGGTGGGAATACTGGGTATTGATGATGGCGATGCACAAATTGGGCGTGATTCCCATCCCGTCAACGAATCAGTTAAAGGCGCACGATATCGAATACCGAATCAAAACGGCCGATGTGAAAAACATCATCGCGTTTGATGACGGTTATATTATGGATGAAATCAAAAAATCCATCGGCGACCAGAATATTCAATTGATATCCAATGTGGATGTGGCGGACGCGCTGGACCATATGCCGCGCACACTGGACCGCGTTGCGACAAACAACCACGACACGATGGTTCTGTATTTCACCAGTGGCACCACCGACATGCCGAAAATGGTTGCGCATAATTTCACATATCCATTGGGACATATTAACACGGCGCTGTTTTGGCAACGACTGACCGACGGGGATTTACACTTTACCCTGTCGGAATCGGGTTGGGCAAAATGTTCGTGGGGCAAAATGTACGGCCAATGGCTGGCGGGGGCAACCGTCTTTATCTATGATTTCGGCGGTAAATTCCCGGCGTTTGATTTGCTGCGCGTGTTGTCTGAAAACCGCGTGACATCGTTCTGTGCGCCGCCGACGGTGTACAAAATGCTGATTCGCGAAGATACCAGCAAATATGATTTGTCCGCGATCAAGAAAGCCGACATTGCCGGCGAAGCCCTGAATCCAGAAGTCTATGAACGGTTTCTGAAATTAACCGGCGTCAAATTACACGAAGGATTTGGTCAAACTGAAACCTGTGTCATGTTGTTCACGAATCAGTGGATTGAACCCAAACCCGGCAGTATGGGTATGCCGGCGGCCGGATGGGATGTGCAATTGCTGGATGAACGCGGGCGTCCCGTTGCCGACGGCGAAGTCGGGGAAATCTGTGTCAATCTGGCGAACGGCAAACCGGTCGGATTGTTTGAAAAATATCACAAGAATGACAAGCAAACCGCGTTTTCATATCGTGACGGATATTATCACACGGGCGACGTTGCATACCGCGATGCGGACGGTTATTTCTGGTTTGTCGGCCGCAACGACGATTTGATTAAAAGTTCCGGTTACCGCATCAGCCCGTTCGAAGTGGAAAGCGTTTTGTTGGAACACCCGGCCGTCCGCGAAGTTGCCGTCACCGGCACACCCGACGCCGTTCGCGGCATGGCGGTCAAAGCGACCATCGTGCTGAACAAATATTTCCACGGCACGGACGCGTTGGTGCGCCAATTGCAACAGCACGTGAAACAGCGCACCGCACCGTACAAGTATCCGCGTGTGATTGAATTCGTGGACACACTGCCCATGACCATCAGCGGTAAAATCAAGCGCGCGCTGATACGTCGCCTGGACAGTGCCAAAAGCACCATCGAAGGCGCCAAGACCACCGTCATCGACACCACGAAAAATGTCATAAGCAAGGCCAAGGGCGACAAATAAAAACCGGGGTTTATACCCCGGTTTTTATTTGTAATAACATGGTGATGTATAGTCATACTCTCCGCTGTCATCATCACCATGCGTGGCATAACAACCGGTTACCACCGTTGTTCCAGCGGCGCTGGTTGAATAATCCCCACGCCCAAGCGTTAATATGCTCTTCCCGGGGCACGCTGTACAGTTTTTACCCTGGCCATAATACCCCGCCGCGCATCTGTATTCGCATGCCATTCCATTACAGCGCGTTTGATAAAAAACTATCTTGATTGAATCCTGGGGGGCGCCCCAATCCGTCATCCCCTTGCACTCGTCTGCACATTCCATGGTAATTGGCGGGTCAACTGTCCCCAAACACAAATCATTACAACCAGCGGGACATTTGCGGCACGATTCCGCACGGACCGTTTCATACATACCGGTTGATGGATTTAATTGTTCGCAACAGCGGACCATCAACGTTGCCGCATCACATGTCCCCCACCCCAGACAACACACCGCCCCAACCGCGCATCCGACATATTTCTTTGCCATGTAAACCACCGTTTGTTTTCGGCGATTTTTTGTGTTGACACAGGGCGGAATTCCGGGATAAAATGATATCAAATAACGCAGTAGGAAAACGGTCCTTTGAATCAGGCACCGTTTTTTGTTTTATAACCAATTGTTTTAACGACCGAATCAATAAAAAACGGCGGAAAAAATCCCGCCGTTTTTTATCTGGTGTTCAGTTTGTATTGCCAATATAATTTGGCGCAATATCGTACCAAAGCATTGGTAATTTCACTGTCCCATTCGGGATTTACATGCCGCATCGTGCTTGATATCAAACAGTCGTCAACAAACGGCAATCCATCATCGGGGGTGGCCACATAACCGTTCGCGTCATGCCATATCAAGCGGGGGCGCGGCGACCACAGGTCACCTGGGCGATACGGGCCGTCATGCAGATTTCTGAATTCAACCGCAACCGCCGCCAAAGAATATCCACGATAGGCTTCTTTGCACACACGCCGTTCCAAATATCTTTTCATGGGTAAAATGGAATCATTTTTGTCACCATCAAACAAAGGTTGAATTTTGTATCCATCAACGTTATCTGTATTCAAAGATTTTTCCTGAAAATCATAATACAGCAAACGATTCATATCCCACGGATAAATGGCATTACGTATATTTTCGGGTGTCAAGGGTTCCCGGTCACTGCGCAATGTCATGGGGGCAATCGGAGAAATGGCTTGCAATATTTTCGCCGCCGCTGGCCCGGTCTGGACCAACGCATTATATTGTGCTTGTGTTAATAAATATTTTTTCGTCATAATATATAAAGGGGGGCAGCCCCCCCTTCCCTTTTCTTTTACTTTTCAACCTTTTTCAGAATCAGGCTGGCGTTTGTGCCACCGAACCCGAACGAATTGCTGATTGCGACATCAACCTTGCGCTTTTTCGCAACATTGGGCACCAGGTCAAAGTTGCCCACTTCGTCTTCGGGGTCATTCAAATTGATGGTCGGCGGAACAATACCGTCGCGGATGGCCAGTGTGCAGAAAATTGCTTCGACTGCGCCGGCCGCACCCAACAGATGGCCCGTCATGGATTTTGTTGATGACATCGAAACCGGCATATCGGCAAACAAAGTTTTCACCGCCATCAGTTCGCCCATATCGCCCAGCCCCGTTGATGTACCGTGCGCATTGATGTAATCCACATCGGACGGCTGTAACCCCGCATCCCGCAGGGCCGCCTGCATGGCGCGCATGCCGCCTTCGCCGCCGGGTGCCGGGGCCGTGATGTGATACGCGTCACCGGACATGCCGTAACCGGCAACTTCGGCATAAATTTTTGCGCCGCGCGCAACCGCGTGTTCATATTCTTCCAGAACCAGGACGCCCGCCCCTTCGGCCATGATAAAGCCGTCGCGTGTTTTATCCCACGGGCGGGACGCGGTTTCGGGTGTGTCGTTGCGTGTGGACAACGCCTTCATCGCGGAAAAGCCCGCCAATCCGGTGCGACCAATCGCCCCTTCGGATCCGCCGCAAATCATGATGTCGGCGTCACCGTGCTGAATCAAACGCGCACCTTCGCCGATGGAATGGGCACCGGACGCACATGCGGTCACGATGGAAATGTTTGGCCCCTTGAACCCGTATTTAATCGACACGTGGCCGGCGGTCATGTTAATAATCGCCTTGGGGATAAAGAACGGGCTGATGCGGCGGGGGCCGCCTTCGCGCAGTTCGATACAGTTGTCATAAATTGTGTTCAACCCACCGATACCGCCACCAATGGAAACGCCAACGCGTTCTTTGTCACCGGCATATTCTTCCAGGCCGGCATCTTTGACCGCTTCGACTGCGGCGACAACGCCGTACAAAATCGCCTTGTCCATTTTACGCTGGTCGCGGGGGTCAACCGCCACATCCGGATTGTACTGGCCCGCGTCGGTACCGCGCACCGGCATACCGCCGATTTGCGACGCCAAATCCGATACATCGAATTCATCAATTTTGCGAACACCAGACTGGCCGGCAATAATATTTTTCCAGGCATATTCCACCCCGGTCCCAACCGGCGATACAATACCCATACCTGTAATAACAACTCGTTTCATCATTTTTCCTTTTAAAAGGTTTACAAATAAGTTTGTATATTCACCCTATCATAAACCTTTTATACAACGAAATACAGAAAAAAATCCGCCAACAACAGTAATTGCAGCGGATTTGTGTCATAACATAAAAAACACCGACAAAGAATTATTTCTTGTGTGCTTCGATATATTTAACGGCGTCACCAACGGTCAGCAGTTTGCCCGCTTCTTCGTCCGGAATGGTGATATCGAATTCTTTTTCAACTTCCATAACGAATTCAACAACGTCCAAAGAATCCGCGCCCAAGTCGTTCACGAAAGAAGCAGTTTCAGTCACTTTTTCGTCGGCGACACCCAACTTGTCCGCTACAATCTTTTTTACTTTTTCGAAAGTTGTCATTTTTTATCCTTTGTTTCAGTTAAATTTCTGGCCACCTTGGTGGCGTCATTATTTCTAAACTATCATTTTATGGGCATAGTGTCAAGAAATTATAACAAACAGTAACAAAACTTGACAAATCAGATTTGCCCCTGGGGCATTAAAACTTCGTCCAGCAATCGGTTCATGTTGTTGCGCATATCGTCTTTGTCCGATGCCCACACCACACGCCGCATCAGGAATTTATGCACATCATCCATCGTCAGATTATCAATACCGGCCGCCGCCGCAACCGCACGCCATGCGTGACGCGGGTCGGTTAAATGCCGCCCGCCCCGCCCGGGAAAAACCCAATCATCATCCTGTTGCGGCAAATCCTGTAACAGAACCGTCGCGCGGTCCGACAACGGCATCGTGCCCCACATGTAATGATTAAAATCCAAATCGCGCCAGCGCATCGCAAAAATTCTGGATTTTGGTGCAAACCCGAATATCAGCATCATAAACGCCGCACGTAAATTTGCATCCGGTTGGGATTCGATGGCCGCAACCAATCGGTGCAATCCGGATATCGTCAGCGGGCGCGTGCGACGGTTCTGTTGCACCTTGGGCACGGATGTCATGGGATTGGATTTGACATAGCCTTCTTCGATGGCGAATTTAAAAATGCTTTGCATTAATTCATGAATGCGACCGGCAATCGCAGGTCCGGAAATATTTCCCAACACAGCCGCGATATCATCTGATGTGATTTCGTTCACATAACGCGTAAACAACGGGGACAAATGCCGGTTAATCGCGCGCACCAATTTTTCGCGTGCCATGTCAACGCGGCGAACACGGCGCACCATATATAAATCCACCAATTTTTTAAATTCGATTTTATTGCGTCTGATTTTGGGTTTCTGTGCCGGCGCGCGCAAGATTTCAGATGCCCGTTCGCGCGCATCTTCGATATCAACATCGGGATAGTTTCCGATTATAATCCGCTTGTCCCGGCCGGCGACGCGTTTACGTACAAAGAACGTTTTTACACCACGGCTGGTCACATACATCCGCAGACGCGGTTCCGACAAATCCTGGACCACATCAAAACCGGTATTCGGCGCCGGCAGATTATCCAGGATATACGGATTAAAAAAGAATTGATGCGCCACGGATTCCCCCCTGTGGTTTTTATTTGGTGTGTGTTTTCGCCCCCTGCAAAAATGCGCGACGCGCGGCACGTGCGGCGACATATTTATCCCACGCACGAACGCATTCCTGGTTCCGGGCAAAGCATGCACAACCTGTTTCCGCACACGCCCCGTTCCCAATTTCATGACCAAAATGTTTGCAATACGACACGAAAAAGACCGGTTCCACATTGCACGAATCGTTTAAGTTGCGAATCCACGTATAACCGGCATGAACACATGTCGTGGGTCGTGATGCCCCCTGAACGTCCGCCGCCCAAAAATTACCCAAATTGGCTGTCACCGTCGCTACATTATTCGTATATTCATCGTGCAGCTGTCTGCATTCACGGCCCAAACGGCGATATTCACGCATATAATCGCCCAACGCATAAAATTTTTGTTTCAGATTTTGTAATACGGTAATTTTCATAATTCAGTATCCTTATACTTTCAAAGCGTTGATAAATGCCGATTGCGGAATTTCGACGTTGCCGAACGACCGCAGGCGCTTTTTCCCTTCCTTTTGCTTTTCCAATAACTTTCTTTTACGTGTGATGTCACCGCCGTAACATTTCGCGGTTACGTCCTTGCGGAAAGCGGCGATGGTTTCACGCGCAATAATCTTGCCGCCGATGGCCGCTTGCAGGGGAATCTTGAACTGATGGCGGGGGATTAAATCCTTTAACTTTTCCACGATTTGGCGACCGCGTTTTTCTGCGCCGCTGCGGTGGCACATAAACGACAGCGGTTCCACATTTTCTTCGTTGACCAGAATGGACACCTTGACCAAATCGGACGCTTCGTATCCCTGTAACACATAATCGAACGACGCGTAACCCGACGAAATGGATTTCACCCGGTCATAGAAATCAAACACGATTTCCGCCAACGGCAACCGGTAAACCAACACAGCGCGATTACCGACATAGGAAATGTTTTCCTGGACCCCGCGGCGTTCCGCGCACAGTCCCATAATCCCGCCCATGTATTTGTCCGGCATCATGATGGTGGCGCGCACCCACGGTTCTTCTATCATGGCGATTTTTGTGGGATCGGGCATGTCGGCGGGATTTTCCAAATCGACAATTTCCCCATCGCGCAAATGCAACCGGTACAGCACGCTGGGCACCGTGTTAATCAGGTTCAGGTTAAATTCGCGTGTTAACCGTTCACTGATGATTTCCATATGCAACAGCCCCAGAAATCCGCACCGCAACCCAAATCCCAGCGCACTGGATTTTTCGGTTGTGAACATAAATGACGCATCATTCAGGGCCAGTTTTTCCGCACCTTCGCGGAATGCGGGGTAATCATCGGCTTCGACCGGAAAGAATGATGAAAACACCACCGGCACCGACGGTTTAAATCCCGGCAATGGGGCCGCGCCCGCGGCGCGTGCATCGGTGATGGTGTCGCCAACCTTGCAATCATGGATTGTTTTCATCCCCGTGATGATAAATCCGATTTCCCCGGTTTCCAGTCCGTCTGTATTGACCATTTTGGGTGTAAAGTATCCGATTTTATCGACAACGTATTCGGCGCCCGTCGCCAGAAACTTGATTTTTTGTCCCCGCGTCAGCTTGCCATCAACAACGCGCACCAGCACAACCACGCCCAAATACGAATCGTACCACGAATCGACCAGCAACGCGCGCGTCGGTGCATTTTCATCGCCGTGCGGCGCGGGCAGTTTTTCCACAATTTGTTCCAGTAATTCGGGAACGCCCGCCCCTGTTTTCCCGGATACCGCCAATGCGTTGTTCGCATCCAGCCCGATAACATCCGCAATTTGTTCACGCGTTGCGGCGACATCGCTGGACGGTAAATCAATCTTGTTCAAAACGGGCAGCATTTCCAAATCGTTGTCCAACGCCAAATACGCATTCGCCAACGTCTGCGCCTGGACCCCCTGGGTCGCGTCAACCAAGACCAGCGCGCCTTCGCAGGCGGCCAGGGAACGTGACACTTCGTACGAAAAATCGACGTGTCCCGGTGTGTCCATCAAATTCAGCTGATACGTTTCGCCGTTTTTGGCCGTGTAATTCAGACGCACCGTCTGCGCTTTGATCGTGATGCCGCGTTCGCGTTCAATATCCATGGAATCCAGGACCTGGGCCTTCATCTCGCGCGATTGCAAACCGCCGGTGAATTCAATCAACCGGTCCGACAGTGTCGATTTACCATGGTCGATGTGTGCAACAATAGAAAAATTTCGAATATGCTTTTGACTCATGCGGCAATGATACACCAGTATTTATGCCGTCGCAAGGTGATTTTTTAGCCAAACGCGCTATAAAGACTTTTGCATCTGGCCGACCCGATTCGAATTAATCAGTTCAAAGCCATGCTTTTGATAAAAATTCTTGGCCTGGGGCGTCAACCGCGTTTGTAATGTAATTTGATTCGCCCCATTGCGCCGCACATAATCAGTATAGGCATCCAACAACCGCGCGCCCACCCCCATACGTTGATAACGCCGAGAGATATACAAATGGTCCACGCGCGCCATTTTATTGTCAGCCACGCCCCCACCCATTAACATTAAGCGCCCCTTGATAAAGCCCAAAACATTCACGCCAGACATACACACAAACATCGGATGTTTTGAATTGTTCACTTCGTGTTGGACGGAATAATAGAAATTTTCCGCATCGCCCATAAATTCACTGACGATATAAAAGCAATCCAGCAACAGCGAATCGTTTATGTTAAAAACCTGTTCGATGTGAATTTCCATGTGACCCTAATCCTTGATCTGGTTCAGCAACTGGTCAATGCGCGCGGCGCGTTCCAACGTGTCGTCGTATGCAAAGCGGATATCGGGAACATATTTCTGGTCAATGCGCTGGGCCAATTCAAATCGCACCGGGCGCGTCACTGCGTCCAGTCGCCGCTGAACCGCGTTCAAATCTTCGTTGCGTGAATAATAAAATAATTTTACAAACTGCAACCCGCCGTGGGCATCGGCCCCGACCAAAGACACCCCGGAAATCAAATCATCATCCCCGTAATTATCGCGCAAAATTTCAGCGACCAACGTTTGAACCTTGCTGGCGATGCGTTCCCCACGGTTTGAATTTATCTGTTTTTTCATATAAAATGCCTGTTGTTGCGAATATTTATGATTGTAAATTACCAGACATTTCAGTACAATCAAGTAAATTTCGATGCCATTGGGGACCATATATCAATGAAGCTTGTTGACGCCATATTAAAGAAATCGGGACATCCGGCATTTTCCTGGGTGGTTTTTTTTCTGACATTTTGTGAATCTATATTCCTGTTCATTCCACCCGAAGTTTTTATGACACCGCCCATCATTGCGGACAAAAAACGCGCATTGCCGATTACCATTGCGGCGGCACTGGGGTCACTGGTGGGGGGCGCGGCGGCGTACATGATCGGATTGTGGCTGTTCGATTCGGTTGGAATTTGGCTGATTCAGAATTTTGCCAGCATGGAAAAATTCGCCCTGGCCCAGGATTTGTTTATCCGTCACGGCATCTTTATCATCTTTTTGACGGCGGTGACACCCATCCCGTATAAATTAATGGCCATCTGCGCCGGGTTTATGGGATTTCCGGCCCTGGTCTTTTTGGGAATATCGGCGATATTCCGCACGGCACGTTTCGCATTGGTTGGATTTTTGCTGTGGCGTTTCCAGGAACAGGCAAACGCATTGGTGAAAAAATATTTCTGGCCGTTGACGGTTGTCGCAATCACGGTCACCGCCATCGGATTATGTATTATTTTATTGTTGTAATCAGCCGGTTATACAGGCGCAGCGTATCGCGCGCCATTTTTTTTACGGTGTACCGTTCCAGATACCGCCCATACCCCAACACCGCACAACGTGTGCGCAGACGCCCATCGGTAATCATGCGGCGCATTTGCGTGGCGTACGCATCGGCGTTCACCTGGCGTTGTTCATTCAATGGGACCCAGACCGCCGCACGCCCAAACATTTCGGTCAAACCGGGGGCGTCGGTACTGATGATGGGCAACTGGTTCGCCATGGCTTCGATTCCGGCGAACGGACATGCTTCGGACGGGGATGCGAACAATGCACAATCGGCCATCTGATAATATTTGTTCAATTCCGCCGGGTCGGTCACCAGCCCAATTTGGCGAATGGGCAAATCTGCAATTTGGGCCCGGATTTTATCATCGGGCGCCCCGCCCCCCAACACCAGAACTTCGATTTTATGCTGGGATGCGATTTGCGCAATGGCGGGAATAATTTGGGTCAACCCCTTGTGCGGGGCCCATCCATGCACCCAGACAAAGCGAAACACGTCGTCTGTTTTTTTATTCGGCGCACCGGTCGGCCGTTCAATTCCGTTGTAAATCACGGTCACGGGCCGCGTATTTTGCACGGCATCCAAAAACGATTGCGCGCACCCGCACACGGAAATAATCCAATCCATGTTAAAATACGGATTATACGGTTTCGCACCATTTGGAACATTTGGCGCCGGCGGCACGCAATGCAACACGCCCACAACACGGCAATGCACGCGGCTGCGAATAAGATAGGCCAAATTTTCCGTCCCCAAACAATTGCATTTGACAATCAAATTGGGCAACGCCGACAACCGTGCGCCCCACATGGCCATTACCGCTTCGTACAATGTTTGTGACGCAAATCCGGCCGGATGCCACACATGCAATTCATTTTGACTGGGAATAATGCGCACATCGGTCACGTCCGGCGCATAGTGGAATAAAATCTGTAACACACGAACATTTGGGGGCATATGCGCCCCCAAAACATCCAGATATCGCGCAACCCCGCTTTGGAATCTGCTGTCCCAGCTGTCTATTTCCAAAATATTAATTTCAGTCTGCGCCATTTAATATCATTTTTTTAATTTACACCCGCCTTGTACTGGCATTGGGTGGTACCGGAAAATGCAACCTCGAACGTACCGGTGTTATCTTTTTGTACGATGGGCGATGGAATTTCCGCCTTGCACGCGGTCAGTCCCATGTTGGTGGATGACCCAACAATTAACACACCCGATGACGTCTGCCCCAGGGGGCCGGTGTTAAAATTACTTCCCGACACAGCCAACCCAGAACACGCGGTACAACATCCCACAATTTCACTGGGGTTGCTGCCATAACCACTGCATCCAGTTATATTCGAATACAAACCGGATGTCAAATAATATCCACTGGCGCATTCATGGGCCACGTATTCATTTATGGACCCAGCTGCATAAGAAATTCTTTTGACCTGGCACTTACGTCCCATATCCGTATAATTTGCACAATCATGCCCCAGCCCAACCAGCGACCCGGATATGATACAACAATCCTGGGCCAGAAAAGGCGCATAATCATTATAACACACAATACCCGTTTTATTACAATACCCATTACCACTGGCACAGCCCGTATATCCAACATCTTGGGTTGAATTTAAACAAGTATTGGCATATGGGAATTTTTGAATATCGGCACCAGACATTGTTTTAAAATCGATACTGAATTCTTCATATGCCGGTATCGTACATGAACGTTCCCGGTACTTAACACCACCGGTCTGTTTCAGTGTGGTGCTGTAATTCCCACAAGATGAAATCAACACCGCGTGGCCATAGTTCACAACAACCGTCAGCGCCGCGACAAAGCCGCCCGCAATTCGTATCAGGATATGTTTCATAATTTCCCCCGTTTTTGTTGCCGCATCTTAATGGTCGTTTATTTTCAGCAAGCAAAATGGGAATAAAGCCCCAGGAATTTGGGCATTTATAAAATGAAAAAAAGCCGTTTTTTAAACGACCCTTTGGATTAGGCATCTGCCTGTGTATCCTTTATATTGGTATTCTGCCATTTAGCGGCCTTTTATTCAAGCAGAAAATTTCACCCAATCCCCGAAAACATTTCCAATTGAAACGCGTCTGTATTTTTCCTATTATTTAAATCACAAAGTTCAGAAAAAGGAAGTATTATCATGTCTGTGGCCCGCCCGCTGTCGCGTACGTATATTATCAACAAACTGATTGCGGAAAACCATTTGCGCCGCTATTTGGAAATTGGGGTTTCGAACCCATGGACGAATTTTCTGGAAATTAAATGCCCGTCGAAAACATCGGTTGACCCGTGTATTCAGTGCGAATTTTTTGACGCGGCCACAATCGACATGTTCCGCCCACACATCACACACCAGATGACGTCGGATGAATTCTTTGCCCAAAATCATGATACGTTTGATATTGTCTTTATCGATGGTGACCATTCGTATGAACAATCTTTGCGGGATTTGAACAATGCCCTGCGCGTTATTCCGGTTGGCGGATTTGTCGTTCTGCACGACGCAATGCCGATTGATTATGACGCAACACAAATCACCAATTTTGAAAAACATTTGCCGTATAATGGCGAAGTTTGGAAAACGGTCCTGTCGGCGCTGGATGCGGGCGATGACGCGTTGCAAATCGGAACGTTCCCGTATGATTTTGGCGTTACCGTGATTAAAAAATTATCGGACAATGTTCCCGAAATCCCCATGATGACGCTGGATTATTATACCGATTACAATATCCCGGCGATGCGGCCCGTGTTTGACACGGCCGATTTCCATCGGCCCCGGGTGTCTTATTTCACGCCGCTGTATAACACGCCCCAAAAATCCATCGAACGCACGGCGCGCACGGTATTGAACCAAACAAATCCGAATTGGGAATGGGTCTTGGTCGATGATTCCAGCAATGCAGCCGACGCCGCGCGGTTGGAAAAATATTTTGCATCCATCGGCGATGACCGTATCAAGTATTATCGCAGCAACCGTCAATCAAACGGGTTTATCGGCTGGGTGAAAAAGCGTGCGGCCAATTTATGCACGGGCGATTTCCTGGCGGAACTGGACCATGACGATTTGTTAATGCCCGAATTAACCGACCAAATTTTGCGCCATGGGGGGGGATACGATTTTATTTATTCCAACAACGCGTCGATTGTTATTCGCGATGACGATTCGTTTGAAACCGGCGAAACATGGGGCCCCGGATTTGCCATGGGATACGGCACATACCGAACAACAATGGCCGTCAACCCGCTGACGGGGTATGCCCACCAATATGCCGAATGCGTTGCGTGTCCGATTAATCCCAAAACAATTCGCCACATCGTGGGTGTGCCCAATCATGTCCGCATTTGGCGGCGCGAATTTTACGACGCCATCGGCGGCCACAACGAAAATTTGTGGGTTGTGGATGATTATGAATTGGTCGTGCGCAGCTTTGTTGCCGGGGGGCGTTTCCTGCATCTGGACATGCTGGGGTATTTGCAAATCTTTACCGGCGATAACACGACCGACAAACGCCGCGGCGAAATTCAAATTCTGGTCAAATCCATTTTGTATAAATATGACGAAGAAATTCGGGCCGAATTCGAACGCCGGCAAATGGATGACTGGGCATATCGGATACATCACACAAATTTCGGATGCCACAACGATTATCATTACTGGGACGTCGAAACCCAGCCGGATGCCCCCGCGGCAAATGACCGGACCCTGCGCGAATAAAAATTCCCGCCCCACCCTGCGATAAATCACCCATACACCAATAAATTGGTTTATTGGCGGGATTCGCCACATGCTATAATTCCCCCTTGCACTGGGGCGATGTGTTAATTATACTGTGCAATGAATTTGCAGGGATGCAGGTTCGGGACATAGAAAATCCCATAACAAAGTGATGCCGCGCGCATCAAATCCACCGAGCATGGATGTTCGGTCACCCGACACCAGCCACATTGGTCGGGAGGCTGACGGTAATACCACAGGGTACCCCCGTACTTGAAAACCGTCAGGGTCATTCTTTGTTATGATTTTTCTAACTTCCCGACCACCAATCCATTGGTGGTTTTTATTTAGATAATGCAAATCACAGTTAAATAAAAACGCCGTCATTCGACAGCGTTTTTAATTTTATTCCACCCAGATTGTGGCGTATGTCGTGGCGGTGGCCGATCCCACGGGAATCTGAATATTTTCGTACGTAACCGTCAGATTTCCCCCAGACACAGCCATCGTGCGCGCGAATTTTCCGGCGGCACTGTTGGCGGTGGCGGTACCGACACTGCCGGTGGCGCCTTTGGCCCCTTGGGCACCTGTCGCACCCTGGGGGCCAGTATCACCCTTTACACCTTGGGGACCGGTGGCGCCCTGGGGACCCGTTGCACCATTGGCACCGGCGGCACCTTGGGGGCCGGTCGCGCCGGTCGCGCCAGTATCACCCTTTACGCCTTGGGGGCCGGTCGCGCCTTGGGCGCCTGTGTCACCCTTGGCCCCTGTTGCGCCCTGGGGGCCCTGGACGCCCTGTAATCCACGTTCCCCCTGGGGACCCGTTGCACCCTGGGCCCCTTGGGGTCCGACAGCACCGGTTGCACCCGTTGCCCCCTGGGCGCCGGTCGCACCCTGGGGGCCGGGGGTTAATTCAATTGTCTGAATTTGACGATCGACGTAATCCACACTGGCCACGCGGTCAACTGTGGCTGCATGCCCATCCGTCAATGATGCACCCACGGCCATAATGGCTGTTAATGAAACTGCTAAGAAACCTGTCGTCTTCATCATAATTCTGTACTGATATTCTGTTAATTAATTTTTGCGCATGTTATGCGATTTTCTGGGATGTGATATACCGGTCAATTTATCACATCCCATATTTTTTTGCCAGATGTTTATCGGGCAATCACTTCCCAACCATATGCAGTACCGTTAAATGTCAGCACGCATTTGCTTTCCGCATCTGCACATTCACCCGGGGCCGCTGTGGCCAATGCCCCCAGGTCTGTGGAATTAACTTTCTTTGCGATTTCTGTCGCATTTGTCTGGGTGGCCGCCAATGCGTTATCTGCAATGGTCTTGGTTGCCGCCAATCCGGTTGTGGCGTTTGTCACGACCCCTTCCAGGGCATCAACATCAGCCTGGGCTGCATCAGCCGCAGTTTTCGCACCCGCGGCAGCGGTTGCGGCATTGTCTGCGATTGTCTTGGTCGCGGCCAGACCGGTTGTTTCGTTTGTGACAACGGCTTCCAGTGCATCTACATCACCCTGGGCGGCAGATGCGGCTGTTTGCGCGGCGGTGGCAGCTGCCTGGGCGGCGGTGGCGGCGGATGCCGCTTCTTCGGCAGCAGTTTGCGCGGCGGTAATGGCATCGCCATTGGCTGTGACGGCGGCATCGATTTCATTAACCGCGGCAACAACATTCCCCTTGGCCGTGGTTGTCAATTCTGTCAATGTACCGATGGCGGTCAAAGCCTTGGTCGCGTCCTGGGTGGCGGTGTTTGCAACGCCTTCGGTTGCCTTAACCGCGTAAGTTGCGGCCGCGCTGGTTTTGGTTTCCATATCGGCGATGGCTGTCTTGTCCGCTTTCTTGTCCAATTCGGTGGTCATTGTTGTTGTGTCAACTTTCTTTTCCAAATCGGCGGTGGTCGCATAATCGGCCAAGGCTTCATCAATGGCACCACCTTCGGCGATGGCGGTGTTGATTTCGTTTGTGATTGTTGTGGTAACCTGTTCGGTGGTGGGGTAACTTTTCAAGGTTTCCGAAACCTGGTTTGTGATGTTTTCAGTAATTGTTGTTGTCTGGGCAGTATTTTGTCTGTCAACATATTCCTGACTGGCGATTTTTGCGACTGCCGCATTTGCCGCACCCGTAGTCAAGATGGCGGCCATAACGCCAGAAAAGATAATTGTGTTTTTTTTCATATTTCCCCCGTTTAGATTTTATAAGGCATGTTGACACATGCGTTGATTGTTATTCGGCGACTTCGACCCAGGTCTGGATGCCGTTATTGACAACCCACACATAGTCTTTGCCATCTTTGGGCGCGTCGCCCGGTTGCGCCGCAGTTTCAGCCAGTGCCCCCTGGGCCGCGGTCGCATAGTTCGAGGAAGCATTTGTAATCGCATCGGCAATCACACCCGCCACCTGAGTCTTGTTATAATAGTCTTCCAGTTCCAGACTGGCGTCCCCGGGTTCACCCTTGGGCCCTTGGGGACCGGTATCACCCCTTTCCCCTTTTTCACCCTGGGGTCCCATCGGACCTGTTGCACCCTGGGGACCGGTTGCGCCGGCGGCACCTTGGGGTCCGGTTTCACCGGTATCCCCCTTGTCGCCTTTGTCACCTTTTTCGCCCTGGGGGCCGGCGGGGCCTGTTTCACCACGCGCCCCTTGGGGTCCCGTCAGACCGGTTAAACCAATCGGTCCCTGGGGGCCCATTTCACCGGTGTCTCCCTTGTCGCCCTTTTCCCCTTGGGGACCGGTTTCGCCCGGCGCGCCCTGGGGCCCCATTTCACCCTGGGGACCGGCAACACTTAAATCCGCTTCTAAATCAGACAGACTGACATCAATCTTGCCGTCGGAAATCGTGATGTAATTACCAGATTCCAACAAATTTTGTTTCAACAACAAACGGTTATCAACCTCTGTCTTGTTATAATAGTCACCCAATTCGACACTGGCGTCGCCCGGGTCACCCTTTAACCCTTGGGGTCCCTGGGGTCCCATTTCACCGGCATCCCCTTTGTCGCCCTTTTCCCCTTGGGGGCCAATCGGACCCGTTGCACCCTGGGGACCGGTGTCACCACGCGCGCCCTGGGGGCCGGCCAGACCGGTTAAACCAATCGGTCCCTGGGGGCCCATTTCGCCGGCGTCACCCTTGTCCCCCTTTTCACCCTGGGGGCCCATCGGACCAATTGGTCCCTGGGGACCCTGGATACCGTCAACACCGGTTAATTCAGACAAAGAAATCAATTCATTCCATGTGGCGCCATCAACACTCCACGCGATGGCGTTATTGCGAATGGCCATTTGAATCTGCTGACCAATCGATGATTTCAAATCGTTGGCCAATTCGCCAATTTCCAAAAAGATGTTATTATCAGCGTCAATCGTAATATAATCTTTGGCCGTCAAGATATCCTGTTTGCCCGCCAAATCATCGGTTGTCGCCAAACCAGCCAAATCTTCGTCCGTGACCAGCCCGTCCAAATCGGCGGATGTCACAAAGTTATCCAATTGACCGGTAATGCCGGAAACCTGGGTATCCAAATCCTGGGCCAGGGATTCAATTTGTTTCTGCAATTCATCACGCAACGCATTTAAATCGTCGGACGAAAAATCACCACCACTGGACCCGGGTTTGTTATTTACCCCGCCGGACGTACCGGGGTTCGGATTTTTAATCGAACTGCCGCCGCTGACGGTGGTGCCGCCGCCCAAGTATTTACCAATCGACAAACGCGATGTGGATGCGGTGGAATTGGTCACCGGTTTGGCCGCGGTACCCGGGCGCGTTGCATTTGACGGCGACACGCGCATAGAACCCGCACGCACAGCGTTGATTGCAGCACTGCCGGAACTGGCCTTGGCCGCGGCGGCACTGGACGCGCCGTTATACGTACCGGTTCCGCCCAACGAACGAACCGATGCCGCACCATACGCCACAGACCCGGCGGTGCCGCACAATACACAAAACATTGACAGTGCTGATATCTTTAAACCGTTTCTCATCACATCCCTACTACTGATACTTTTATCCTATCACTTTTCGCGAATCGAGTCAATACCTTTCCCGATTAAAATTCGTAGCGCAACCCGACCGAGATGGAATTATCCAAGACAAATCCGACCTTGTTTTCCAAATATTCCGCATGTTCGCGACCAGCCGCGTCCACACTTTCAAAGTGGCGCGTCTGGGTCGGCCCGTTATACCCGGCCAAGCGATAGCGGATATCCAAAACAAAGTTGTCATCCAGTTTATGTGTCCAGCCCAACATCACGCCGCCCATCGGGGAAACGGTTGTCTTGCTGCGGTCGCCACTGGTAAAGATGTCGCCATCCAATTTGGTTGTCGGAATCGCCATACCAATGCCACCACCGACATACAAACCGTTGACAAAGTCACGATACCCATTGACCATCAAATACGGTGTAGAAATTTTGAATTCAAAACCATTGTCTTTGTCGCTGAAACTGCCGATATATCCGGCTTCGCCTTCCAGGCGCCAGAAATAATTAATTTTCTTACCGAACGATACCGCCCCGCCAAAGACCGGTTCAAACGAATACTTATCGGAATCCGAACTGGCGTCGATGCCGACCCATTCGGATTTGTATTTGTTTTTCCAGTTCAAGAAGCTTAATTCCGCGCGACCCGTAACGTACCAGCCGGTCTTTGCCTTGTCCCGGTAATCATATGTCACGTTGTAACCGCGGTTGCCGTCACGTGTAATATGGCTGGGCGCGGCATGCGCACTGGCGGCGACGGCCGCAATTAATGCAAATACAGATATTTTTTTCATGATTTCCCCCCACTTGATATTTATTTCACGGGCAGTATATCACATTTCACCATTGAATAAAAATATAAAACGATACATGTTGACATATTTTTCAAACATCGTTACTATTACAGACATTCCAAGGGAAAGAAGTCTTAACACACCACTATACAAAATAACGGAAAGGATTGACGTATGAAAAAGTATGCTTTAATTGCGGGATTGTTGGCGTTGGGGGCATGTCGCGGCACCGAAGAAATCAATGGCGACATGGTGTTTTTTGCTTTTGATTCGGCGGTCGTTTCCGACGAAGCAAAAAAAGAACTGATGGACCAGTCTTTGTTTATGAAACAAAACCGCGACATTAATGTTATCATGGAAGGACACTGTGACGAACGCGGTTCGACCGAATACAACCTGGCCTTGGGCGCGCTGCGCGCCGGCAATGCCGCACATGTTTTGATTAAAGACGGCATCGAACCGGAACGCATCAAAACCATTTCTTATGGCAAAGAAAGACCCCAGTTCACCGGCACCGGCGAACGTGTATGGTCATTGAACAGAAATGCAACAACGGTTGTTGCCGAATAAACAAAAATCCCGCCGCGTGGCGGGATTTTTTTCCCAATAATCTGTCCGGGTGCGGCGATGTGACGGTGTCTGGACACTTGACCAAATATCTTTTTTTTTATACTATTTTGGATATGGAAGACAAGACTGTAATTTCTTTTGCGAACGTGGCCGCCGGATATGATGGCGCACGCGACGTTCTGACGGATGTTTCTTTTAATATGTCGGCGGGGGCGTTTTATTTCCTGACGGGGGCGTCGGGCGCGGGTAAAACAACCCTGTTGCGATTGATTTATCAATTACACCCGCAAACGCGCGGCCAAATTAAATTATTCGGCAAATCAACATCTGATTTGTCACGCGATGAAATCACCGATTTGCGTCACAAAATGGCCATTGTTTTCCAGGAATATTCCCTGTTGTCGCATTTGTCTGTGTTTGACAACGTCGCATTACCGCTGCGCGTGCGCGGTGTGCCGGATGCCAAAATAAAAAAACTGGTGGCCAAGGTTTTGGATTGGGTGGGTCTGGGCAAATACGGCGACGCCAATCCGCGCGCCTTGTCCGGCGGGCAACAGCAACGCGTGTCGGTTGCGCGCGCCATTATTGTTCAGCCATCAATTTTGCTGGCCGACGAACCGACGGGAAATTTGGACGATGAAAACGCGTCGCGGTTGATGGAACTGTTTATCCAAATGAACAAGATTTTTGGCACAACCATCATTTTGGCCACCCACAGCCAGAAATTATTGGATACTTATAAATTCCCGGTTATCCGCGTGGAAAACCACCATGTGACCTTTGTCGGTCAAAAGGGGCCCACCGCACCAGAACCGAAAAAGGTATGGAAAGGACCCAAACCCCAGAATTATTTTGCCGAACTGTCCAAGCAATTTGATGATATTGAAAACGGATAAGAAGATGAAGACACCGATTGTATTTTCACTGGTGCGGGACCAATCCCTGTTTATGACGGCGATTATGTCGTTGCTGACATTTTTATCGGTGTTGGCGCTGGGGATTGCACTGTCGATTGGCACGGGCGTGATGCGTTGGAATGCGCAGTGGGATTTGTTTGCCACCGTCCAGGTGATGAAATCAGAAAACGCCGCCCCAACCCAGAAGATTATTGACGCCAACCGCGACAAATTCGAATCCGTGACCCTGGTGTCGCGCGCGGACATGGAATCAATGCTGCGCCCGTGGATTTCGGACGGGGCAAATTTGGCGAACTATCTGCCACAGATGTATGAATTAAAGTTCAAAAATCGTGCCGACATGGCGCCCATTGGCGAACAATTGTCCAAGAAGGCGCGTTTCTTGACCCATGCCCAGGCACTGAAAACATCGATGTCGGCGGGCACGCGCATGATTTGGATTTCGGGTTTGGTTTTGGCACTGATACTGGGGGCGATTGGGGTGTGCATTTCATACATCGCCCGCAACACGGCATTGCTGCACCGCCGCGAATTGGAAATTTTAAATCAAATTGGCGCGCATGATTCATTTGTCGCCCGTCAAATGCAATTGATTGTATCCAAAATCTGTATCACGGCCGGCGGCATCGGATTTATTGCCGCGGCGCCGGTATTGCTGCTGATACTGGCGGCGGCGCGCAGTGCCCGCATCGGATTGATGGCGATGATGGGGCTGTCGGGCGGCGCATGGATTGCCTTGATTTTATTGCCGGTGATGATTATTATCTTTGCCATTTGGATAACCAAGAAAACAACGCTTGCCATTTTAAAGAACAGCTGATGAAATTTCTTAATCCGTCTTTGTTGATTCTAAGCTGCTTTGTGCTGGGCGGGATGATTTTCAAATCAACCGCGCCGACACGTTGCGCAACGCTGTTCCCGAACGACAGCCTGTTTGTGCTGACGGGTGATGGGCGACGGATTCCGTTTGCGATGCGCCAACTGCGCAAATATCCCAACGCGGATTTGTACATTATTGGCGCCGGCGCCCCAAATTCGATAAAGCCCGCCCGCCACATCACCATCGAATCGGAATCGAAATCCACATATCAAAATGCGACCGCCATTAAAAAGATTGTTGATGCCAACGGTTTGGACCGCATCGTGCTGATTACAACTGTTGACCATTTCAACCGCGCCAAATACCTGTTGCGCCAGGAATTGCCGACAATTGAAATCACGGCGTGTCCGGTGCCACTTACGGGGATGCCGGTTGCGCGCCGCATTGAACGATGGACGACCGAATATATCAAATATATCGGCACCATCATGGGGATAAAGGAAAGTTTTTAAGTAAAAAACCCAAGAAAAGGAAAAAACATCATGATAAAAACCCTGATTTTTAAAATTATTTTGGCACTGTGGTTTATCGCATGGGCGCCGATTTTGCTGGTGGGGTTGATGAACAAACGTTTGAACAGATTTCTGGTGACATCGTGCGCGGCGGGTGTATTAATGCTGGCGCGGGTGATTGCGGGAATTCGATACACCATTCATTATCCCGCGCGCAATGACGACGGCATTCCGGCAAAGCCCAATGAAAACGTCCGCCTGGATGGCAAGGCGATTATCGCCGCCAAACACATGTCCATTCTGGAAGTAGCGATTTTGGAAACCAACATCCCGAATTCATTTTTTATTGTAAAGCGCGAATTGCTGTGGATTCCGATTTACGGTTGGGCGTTTTGGCGCATGGGGCTGCAACCGGTCAACCGCGCGCGCGGCGCCACCAACATGCAAAAACTGGTGGATGCGGTTGCGAAAAAAATCATGAACGGGATGGTTTTGATTATCTTTCCCGAAGGCACGCGCACACGCCCCGGCAAACGCGTCCCGTTAAAGCGTGGACTGTTGTTCTTGGCCGAACGGTTAAAGCTGCCGATTTTGCCGGTGGGCGCGGATACGGGTCTGTATTGGCCGAAAAAGGGTCGCGTTCACAGCGGTATGGCCAACGTCTATTTCGAAGAAGAATTACCCTGTACCGCCAGCCTGGACGAAATTGGCGAAGCCATCAATCGCCACAGTGCATAAATCCCCCGCCCCGGCGGGATTTTTTATTGCCCCGTGGGGGCCGGCAAAATAAATCCGCCCGGTGGGCGGATTTTTAATACGGACAATTGGATGTGTATGTGCCACTGCCAGTGGCGTCGGAAAATGATGTGCCCGACGGGATATAGCATGATGATACCGATGTCGCCCCGGCCGCCGATGTGGTTCCACCCCCGGGACACACGGTGCACGCCGACCCATTTTTATAATATCCCCGATTGCACGAAAATGTGGAATTGTTTCCGCCCGCGCATGTCGCGTTTGACGGACACGCGGTGCATCCCGACCGATTCCCCACCGCCGTGCCATAATACCCCGCCGCACATTTATATGTCGTCGATTGGGTTTGGCATTTGGCATATGATTTATTGCCCACACAACTGTTGACCAGTTTTTTGTTCTGTGTGATCACAATACCATGGCTGGTGGTGGATGTGGTTTTGCATGAACAAATCAATGAATTTGTGCAACTGCTGTCATATGTGCTGCCGCCGGCGACGCACGAACCAGCGCCCCCGCAACAATTCAGCGCCGCATTCGATGGCCCGACCACCAAAATTGCCGTACACAAACCGACGATTGGAATCGGCAAAAAATCATAAATAAAAAGGGCAGAAAATGGGGATTTTTAATTTAAATTTTATGGACAGGACAATCGTCCCATTGGATTCGGCATATAAAAATCAGCCCAACATCTGGAATTATAACGCATTGCGGGGTTTTGTTCAAGCGTGTTTTTACGTACCCCCGTCACACCACGGTGCGCGGCGTCCGCCGCCATATGGCCGGCCCAAATTTTCGCGAATTAACACTTCGCCAACATCGCGACCATCGGGCATTTTCACGTACGCATCAATACGCCCCAGATACTTATCATCCTTTATCTTGGCTAATTCGACGGTTGACCCAACCGGGATTAATTCACCCAAACGTAACTTGGCCCGATTGGCCATTTCAATTTCGCGGGGACACGCACCATGAATTTCCGGCGTATCGACATTCATCAAACGAACGCGAACGGAAATCTTAATCCCATCTTCCAGTTTCACATATGCGGCAAATGTATCACCGTCAAAAATATAATCCACGATGGCGGGCGTGGCATGTGCCGCCCCCATCAGCATCACCGCGCCGATAATCCCCAACCCAAATTTCATCATCCCCCCATTACGGCAGACGCGGCGACCATGTCGGTTCCAGCCCGTTCAGACCGTCCGGCAATTCAATATCGTACACGTTTTGACCGGTGATATCGACACTGCGAATATGGCTGACGCGTTCGACATCATCGTCGGCCTTTTCCGTTTCGTAATACACAATGCGGCGGGACCCGGGGGCCCAGGATGGGGCTTCCATAAACCAGCCACCGGCCAAGATTTTTTCATTGCGCCCACGTTCATTCATAATCCCGACATAGAACGTGTTATCGGCCATTTTGGTAAACGCGATAAACTGACCATCGGGCGACCACGCGGGTGTGGCATACCGCCCCGCCCCGTATGTAATGCGGGATTGGTTCCCCGTTTCCAGGTCCAGAACGTGAATCTGCTGGGTGCCGGACTGATTGGAATTGAACGCCATTTTTTTGCCATCCGGGGAATAAGACGGACTGGTGTTAATCGTGCCACCAAACGTCAATTGGCGCAGTGTTTTGTTTTCCAAATCGTATTCATAGATATGCGTCACGCCGTTTTTAACCAACGACAAAGCAATTTTTGTCCCGTCGGGCGACCAACGCGGGGAAAAGTTCATTCCCCCAAATTGCCCCAACCGGCGTTGCTGGCCTGTATTTAAATCCAGCGTCCAAATCATCGGGTCATTATCGCGATAGGATAAAAAGACAATCGTTTGCATATTGGGCGAAAAATGCGGCGACATGACGAACGTCTTGTCATCGGACAGATAACGGAATCCATGCCCGTCTTGGTCCATGATAGCCATGCGTTTGGTGCGGAAATTAACGGGCCCGGTTTCGGTAATAAACACGATTTGCGTATCAAAGTATCCGATTTCCCCGGTCAAACGTTCATAAATGGCATCGGCCATGATGTGGGCCATACGGCGGGCGGATTTTTGCGACGCGACCAGCGATTGCGCCTCTATCTGTTCTTGGGCGTCAACATCCCAAACATAGAATTCCAAACGATACCCCCCCGCGGGTTCCGCCATCAGTTTGGCCTGGACCAGAACCTGGGTCTTTATCGCGGCCCATGATTTAAAATTCGGCAATTTCCCCATTTCCACATATTCGGGAAACGCATCATGTCCCACAATCCGGAACAGCCCCGTTGATTTCAAATCAGATTCCACCACGGACCGTATCATAGCCGCATCACGCGACCGGACATTGCCAACGGTTTCAAATTTTTGAACCGCGACCGATATCGGATTGGTCGCACCGGCGACAATATCCACCTTTAACTCGGCCCGGGCGGGCGTGACAATGTGCAGCGCGCACAACACAAACAATGCGATTAATTTCTTGAACATGATTCTGATTCCATTCCTGGGGACAATGCCCGAACATAATATAATTGTCATAATTTTATATGTATTCATTTGAAAATGCAAGGCCGTCGCATCGCCCCACCCCATCAACACACCCGACCACACAAATGCCCGCACAGCCGTACTGACAGCGGCATTTACAAATGTATTGACAAACGTCAACACAATGATATAGTCAGTTGTAAGGACCCCTGTATAGGAGATTGTGTATGCCCAATGTCATGCAGCAATTATTTATAATGAACATTGAATCTCTGTTAAAAGAGTATGCTGCCTATCGCGCCTTTAACAAGTCCGACTGCGTCATCAATATGCGCATCCCCCGACCCATTTTGGACAAGATAAAAGAACTGGCCGAACAGCAACACGTTCCGTATCAATCACTGATATCATCCGTGCTGTTTTCACTGGCCAATATCGAAGATAAAAAATAACCCACCCCCAGGATTCATGAATACATTCGCAGAAATTTTTGAACAATTGAATAACACCCGGCGGACACGCGCAGACGGAACACAGTGCTGGCTGTATTCCGATTTGAACAATTTATATAATATTCATCCGGGAAAATTGCGCACAATCCAGTCCCAGGTGTTTTCGGCATTATTTGAAAACAGGGCCGCATACAACGCCGCCGCGCGTCAATATCCCAACAACGAACGCCCCATGATTCCGTTTTTTCATGACCACATCACAACCGTGTATCATGATTACGATATAACAACGGGCCCATATCCCCAACACATCAAAAATGGACACGATTTGGAAATGTCCCGATATGCCTGTTGGGCATTGTTGGCGGCCCAACCCGGCATTTCAACAACATTTGGGGAAACATATTTTCTGTACCCCGACGCGGGGTCGGAACGTCTGGCGGCATTGACCCGTGAATTTATGCGTCTGCCACTGCGCCAGAATCTTTGCCGGGTTGAAAAAATCATGGGTGGCATTTTACACCGTCATGGAATTAAATTCTCGGTATTCAACCAAACGGTCCACCGCGCATTTTTTGATGGCATCGACGCCACCACGTTAAAGGAATATCATGCCATCCCCATCAAACCGTCCGACCCATTGGCCAATTATTTGGGCGCGGTGGCACTGATGGGGAAATACAATGCCCTGCGCGGGACAATCGATGAATATGACCGCCGCAACGGACCGGGGTCTGACACTTTGTTGCAAATCGCCGCGTACCAATTGCGCCAGCAACGCATTTATATGATACAGAATTACCAAACACGCCCCGAACACAATATTCACATCACCCCCATTGCCAAGGTGAAAACCCACCAGAACCAGGCCATACGTTTACTGACCAAAAATTACGGTCACATCACCCGATAAGGGGTGCCACTGTCGCTTTACTGGATTGCTTCGCCCATCACCCACGCAAACACATGTTTGCGTGGGGCCCGATTACACTCGCAATGACAACGGGGGGCTGGCGCTGTATCTCCTTTGTCATTGCGAGCCACGTCAGTGGCGTGGCAATCCAGTAAATTAACCCATACACCAATAAATTTAAATTCCTTGAACATTCGCGCGGGATGCGATATAATTCACACGCATTGGGTAACCGGTGTAGGGTATCAAAGCCCTTTGAGACGGTCAGGGATGACCTTAAACAATCTCCAACTTTCATTGGTTGGGGGGCTGTGAATATATTGAATAAACAGCACTATTGTCTCAATAGCTTTGAACCTCCAACCGCCCACAATAACGTCGGGCGGTGTTTTTTATAACTTAAAAGGAGTTTAAACTATGGCAAAATTATTAATCGACGCAAATTACTATGGCAATATCATACGCTGTGCGCGACAACACCTGCGCATCAGTGTGGCCGATGCCGCGGCGTTATTGAAAATGAGCAAGAAAGATTACAAAAAATGCGAACGCGGACATGATTTGTTTGACGAAGGCACGCTGCGTCGCTTTTTCCACGGGGCGTTTGCGATGCTGATTATAAAACGCGGTCGCGTGACGTGTTGATATATTCCATTGTCATTCTGCCCCCCTTGTCATCCCATGGTCAAGCCATGGGGCGACAAGGGGGATAAAGAGTCCAGCCCCCCCCTGTCATTGCGAGCAAGCGTAGCGCGCGTGGCAATCCAGTTATTAAATTTGCAAACCGGGATTATGTCCTGTATAATAATTATTGTGGTGGCGGGTTTGCCACCGCGGGGCTGACTACCCCTTCAAACGCGCTTTGCATACGCAAAGTGAAAAATACTCCAACCCGTGGTTGGGGGACTGTGAATATATTGAATAAACAGTGCTATACGTTTGATAGTAGTCAACCCCCAACCACCAGAATTTTTCCGGTGGTTTTGTTTATGAAAAAACGGAAACACCATGACCACAAAGCAAAAGCAACCCACCCGCGCCGAACTGTCCAAATGTATCGTTGATACGTATTTGCAGTTACGGGGGGCGCTGCACATTTTGGAACCCATTGCACGTGCCGAATTGGACCGCATCTGTGCCCCGCGCCGTCGTGGCGCTTAATATATCGATAACTGGATTGCTTCGCCATTCGGCTCGAAATGACAAAGGAGATAACGAGCCCAATTACGTTCGCAATAACATCGGGGATATCGCACAAAACAAAAAATCCCCCATTCGGGGGGGTTTTCTTACATGCGCATCGGCATTAATACAAACAGTGCATCCGTTTTCGCATCCGTCGATTTGATAATCGTCGGCGACAACGGGTCCTGCATTTCCATTTGGAATTTATCACCTTCGACCTGGCCGGCGACATCCAACAAGAATTTAACGTTGAACACAACCGTGAACGAACTGTCGCCATTGTATTCGATGTCCAATTCCTGGGTCGCGGTACCGGCATCGGGGCTGGACGCGTTGACAACCAATTTGTTCATGGAATATGTCAATTGAACCGATTTTGTTTTATCCACACTGGCAACCGATACCAGGTCAACCGCATTCACAAACTGCTTACGGTCCAAAACGGCGATTTTGTCGTTCCCCTTGGGGATAACAACACGGTAATTCGGGTACTGGGCATCGACCAATTTGCTGGTCAATGTGGCACTGCCAACGGTAAAGCGTGCCTTGGTATCCGACAATTCAACCATCACATCATCGACGGTCGCATCTTCCAACAATTTGGACAATTCACCAATCACGCGGCGCGGTAAAATAACGGCCGGCATTTCTTCGCTGCCCGCGGGGGCCGGCATCGCGCACAGCGCCATACGCTGGGCGTCGGTCGCAACGGCGGTCAACATTTTTTCTTTGCCGTCTTCGGAAATATGGAAATAAATCCCCCCCAAATGATAACGCACGTCGTCGGTCGGGATGGCAAATTTTGTCTGGTTAATCAGATGCGCCAAATCGCCCGTTGTCATCTGGAATTTCGTGGTCAGATTCGCACCCGCCATCGCCGGGAAATTTTCCGCCGGCAGTGTCGGCAAACGGAATACCGCGCGGCCACTGGACACGACCAACTGGTCCCCGGATTGTTTAAAATTGATTTCGGCATCATCGGGCAATTTGCGCACGATATCGTACAGCATCTGCACAGGAACCGTCGTTTTGCCGCCCAGGGTGATATCCGCCGCGACATGTTCCACCAATTCCAAATCGACGTTTGTCGCGGACAAAACCAAGTCATCGGCGACTTCTAACTTCACATTCATCAAGATTGGCAGGGTTGCACGCTTTTCCACAATGGATTGCATGTGGCCCAGCGCACGAATCAAAACCTGACGAAATACTGAAAATTCCATAATTTGCTCCTGTTAATCTATATACGGCCTACATCCTTTGACGTCACTTTATCAAAAAATGCCGATTCGGTGCAAGACCAAAAGAAATCATTCCTGGCGCGAATTTATAACACAATAAAAAACGCCCCGTTCGGGGCGCAGGTTATTTATTCATAACCGATTCCAGTTTTTTCTTTAATTTTTTAATGTCATCGTATTTTTTAATGTTGCCCTTTTCCGCGATGGAAATGTCGCCGCTTTCTTCGGATACGACCAAAACGGTGGCGCTGGACGTTTCCGACATCCCCAGCGCCGCGCGATGACGCGTCCCGTATTTCCAATTCAGATTGTTTTGCGACAACGGCAAAATCCCGCCGGCATACGCAATGCGGCCGTTTTCGATAATCACCGCCCCGTCATGCAAAGGTGTTTTATTAAAGAAAATCGTCAACAGCAATTCGCTGGAAATGCGGGCATCGATGGCGACGCCTTTTTTTTCAATGGCGTTTTCGTCCAGGCTGTCGGGGAATACAATCAATGCGCCGGTGTGTTTGGCCGACATATATTCAACCGCGGCCACAATTTCATCGACCGCACGCGTGTCACGCGGCACAATCCCACCGCGGCGGAAAATGCGGCGCCATGCCTGGGGGTTGCCCATCAATGCCAAGAATTTACGCAATTCCGGCTGGAATATCACAATCAGCCCCAACGACAGGAACAGCGCCGTCCAATGCAAAAACCCGCCCAGCAAATCCAAATGCAGCCCTGACAACACAAAGCTGACCACCCACAACATCGCCAGCCCCAACAACCCGCGCACCAGTTTTTCTGATGATGTGTTCTGGATAAAGCCGCGATAAAACACCAAAGACAACGCGATAATAATTGCGATTTGAATCAGGGCACTCCAATTAAACATAATATTGTTTCCTTTTTTTCCTTATTCCTTGTTCTTTAAAACACTGGTGACCAGTTCGGCCATCGGCGCATCCAGCCACGCCGGGTCCCCGCGGCGCGCCGGCGCCCCCTTGGTCATGGCGGTACGGCACGGATGATCATCGGCCAGCCAATTTTCAATCAAATCACCCGCCAGCAATCCAACCCCCGCGCCCGCGACCAATCCAATTCCCCCCGTCAGTGGCGCCAGCAATAACCCCAGTCCCGTTGCGGACGCAACCTTGCCGGCGACGGCGGCGCCGCTTATTTTTATATCAGGTTCGGCCAAATTTCCAGTAATTTCGACAGCGTTCACAACATTTCCCGTCAGCGACAGCTTTAACCCGCGCACCGGCACCGTCGCCAACGACAACCGCATCGTTTCCGCCCCCAGATTGATATTGCCCGCCAATTGAATATTGATGGCGTTTGTTTCCGCGGCGACGCCCCGCTGGGTTTCAATAACCCCGTCGCGCAGTTTGACGTTGACAGCGGCACACGAAATTTTAATCTGGTCGTATTTCTTTTCCGAACGGAACAAATCCTGGATGCTGTGACGCAGACTGGTTAAAAAATCCGACCCGTACATATATGCGACCAGTGCCGAATGCGCATAACCCGGCGCCACGGAATAGATATAGACCGGCCCCGTCACCGTTTGCATCAATTCGGACAGCGTCGCCCCCCGCCCCGTCAGATAAAATTCGATATTAACCGGCAATTCAGAAATCAGGTCATTGGCATTCACCTGGCGCAGGATTTCCCCCACATAGATGCGTTCGCCGATGCCGGCCGCCTGGACGTTCAGGGTGCCGTCCGGTTCAATGCCGACGCGCGCGCCGATTTCAATGTCGCCGTCCCCCATCATCACGTCGCCGTCAATGCGCGCATCCCCATCACGCAGACGCGCCGATAAATCGATGTTCGCAATGCTTAAATCGCGATAGACAATTAATTCTTCGACATCCAGATGCAAATCCAAATCATATCCCAAAAACCAATCGCCATACAGGGGGATATCATGAAACACGTTCAATGGTCGGTTCGGCCGGCGCCATTTGCGCCCCGTGTTGTACAATCCCGGGAACATTTCCATCAGATTAATCCGCTTGGCCCGCAAATCCAGGGTGATGTCGGGAACCTTTTTCGACCAGTTTATACTGCCCGATATCTGCAATTCACTGCCCCGGACAACGACCGACGATTGGCGCAGGGTTAATTTACGCCAGTCATATCCGCCCGCAATATTAACGCGCAGCGCCGGCATATCCGCCCAGTCCAGATTCAGGATTTCCCCCAATGCCGCGACATCCGGGATATCCCCACGGATGATAAAATCGATGGGGGCTTTGCTGGTACCTTCCAGTGCGATATCGGCAATCAATGCGTCGCCGCCGGTCGAAAACGCCACGCGCATGGGATAAATCTTGCGCTGGGGGTTGTATTCGGAATACGACACGATAAACGGAAAGACTTTCTTGTTCGATTTAATCCACCCGCTGTATTCGCGGCCGGTCTTGCTGGGGGCATAGCTGATTTGGAAACCGGGCAACCGGTATGTCGATTCCAAAATGTGCGCGGTCAGATTGCGAACCTCTACCGCGCCCAGGCCCGGGTCTTCGAACGGATATTTGGGTTGGACAAATTCTTTGGCCGGGGTGCCCGATGGGGCCGCGTCGGACGCGTCGTCCCATTTGGGGTACATCGAATATTCACCCGCCGCATTTTGTTCCAAGAAAATGGCGGCATCGTGCACCTTAACATACTGGATGGTTGGGCGGTCCCGGAACAATGACACCAGATTTAACCGCACATCAATGCGACGCGCCGTAAATCCGTCCGGATTATGGGCCCAGGCCGCATTCGGCACGCGCACGTCATTTAATTCCACCCGCGGCCGCAGCGAAAATTTCCACGACACACTGCCGTCTATTTCAATGGGCAGCCCCGTCGCATTTCGCAGCACCGTCACCAAATCACCGCGCAGCGTTTCCAGATTCAGCTGTGACAACGCAATCACCAGCGCAACCACCAACCCCATAAAGAATACGGCGATGATGCGTGTGATGGTGAAAAAAATTCTGCGTCTGGACGACGGTCTGATTTTACGCATACGCGCCCCCTTATGGAATCTTGAATTCCAAGAACTTTAAAATCGGCGTCATAAATTCCGGCAACGTCGCGCGCAGGGTTAACATCCGGCCCGTACGGGGATGTTGAAATGTAATCTTGTGCGCGAACAAAAACAGATGATTGGTTGACATCAGCGATGACAGCGCCGGGTCCATGCGCACCGGCGCCCCGTACAGCGTGTCCCCCACAATCGGCGCATTTAATGAACGTGCGCTGTGGATGCGCAATTGATGCGTGCGCCCCGTTTTTGGCGAATATGATATCCAGGTTAAATCCCCGGCCACCCCCAACACATTATATTCGGTGATGGCGCGTTGGGGCCGCTGGCCGCCGTCAATGCGCGCCGGGCCATCGACAACGGCCCCCTTTATCAAATAATTGTCAATCACGCCGCGCGACGGCGCAACATGTCCCGACAACAGGGCCAAATATTCCTTGTGCGCGGTTTTATCCTGGAACGCGCGTGCCAGGTTTTGCGCCGTCATCTGATTTTTGGCGACAACCAACACACCGCTGGTTTCGCGGTCCAGACGGTGAACCAACGATATCTTGTCATAGGGATACATGGCCGCGACCATTTTATCCACAGATTTGCGAATGCCGGTCCCACCCTGGACCGCCAGACCCGCCGGTTTGTTCAACACCACAATATCATCATCGTCATGAATGATACATTTGCGCAATTCTTCCAAATCCGTCAGGGAAAATCGGTCGCCACCTTCGGCCTTGGGGGCGGCGGTCTGGTATGCGGCGATGGTTGGCGGAATACGCACCGTATCGCCGGCCCGCAGGATTTCATTCCCACGCACCCGTGATGAATTTACGCGAATTTGCCCCCCACGACACAGCTTGTAAAATTCACGCTGGGGCATGCCGGGATAATGACGCAGGAACCAGCGCAACAGACGTGTGCCTTCTTCGGTTTTCGAAACGGTCATCGATTGCGCCATGATGCGGCCCTTTATTCCCCGTATGTGATTTTAACAACGTTTTTGCCGGGCGCGGCGTTGCAGTTGCCACTGGCCCCGCCCTGGTGACCGCCGGACATTTGATAACCGACCGAATCAGACCAGGCCTTGGTCACCAGATACTGGCAATCAGATTCGTTCAATCCCGTAATGGACAAAATAAACTGACGCGAATTGGTTGGGTCAACCGACAATTCATACGCCCCGCCATACGGATTTTTGGGCGACATGCCAATGGCGCCGAAAATGGTCGCATTGTTGATATGGGAAAAATCGTCATATTCCCCCAGCAATTGGCGCACGCCGGTCACGATTTGAACGACTTCGTCATTGACGGTATTGCGTTTTTGGGTACGCATGGCGGTCGAAATCATGGTAATCGCCGCGACGGTAATCACCCCCATAATCGCCAACACCCCCAGCATTTCAATCATGGAACGCCCGGATTCATATCTCATGTTAATCCCCCATTTGCTATTTGTTTTTTCTTATTCTATCATATTTGGTATGAAGATTCAATTTTCTGATTTGATTGAAAATTGTCCCAGATCACCCGGCATTTATAAAATGTACGACGCGGATGGTCTGCTGCTGTACGTGGGCAAGGCGAAAAATCTGTCCAACCGGTTAAAGCAGTATTTGGACATATCGAAATTGGAACCGCATAAGCAGATTATGCGGACCCTGGTTACGCGGGTTGATTGGGAAATCACCCCAACCGAAGAAGATGCCCTGATTCTGGAACAGGAATGGATAAAAACGCGCAAGCCGAAATATAACATCATGCTGACCGATGGGAAAATGTACCCGATGTTGGCACTGACGTCACATGACGCGCCGCGGTTACTGAAATTCCGGGGCAAAATTACCCAGCGTCGTGACGTATATGGTCCGTATCCATCGGTTGCGGCATTGAACGAAACGATTAAGACAATTCAAAAGGTGTGCCGTATCCGCACCTGTACCGACACGTTTATGCGCAACCGCACGCGGCCGTGTCTGTTGCATCAAATTGGCCGGTGCAGTGCGCCGTGCACCATCGCCCAGACGGACTATAATCAAAACGTCGCGCTGGCGCGGCGCATTCTGACCGGGGACAGCGAACCGATTATCGCAGACCTGACCCGTGAAATGCAGAAATATTCGGACAACCTGGATTTTGAACGGGCCGCCGCATGCCGCGATAAAATCGCCGCATTGACCCAGACATCCGTCCGCGGAATCCGCAGAAACAATGCGCATAGCGCGGATTTGGATTGGGATGCGACCGTCACTGAATTGGAACAATGGCTGGGGATAAAAATCAATTTGGCGGGCGTTTTTGATAATTCGCATTTGTTTGGAAAAAATCCGGTCGGCGCGATGATTGCGTTTGGTCACAACGGCTTTGACAAGGCGTCATATCGGCACTTTAAATTACGCAACATGGCCGCGGCCGGAAACGACATTGCGATGATGTCCGAATTTGTATCGCGCGCGGTTGAACGCGGACCAAAACTGGATTTGATTATTGTGGACGGTGGCCCCGCGCAATGGAATATCGCGCATCAAATCGCGCCAAACATTCCCATTCTGGGCGTGACCAAGGGCGAAGTGCGCGACGGTGACGAACACTTTATTTTGCCCGACGGGTCCGTGTCGCGGGACATGGCGCGTGATTCGAAACTGTTTTTAATGCTGCGCGCCGTCCGGGACGAAGCGCACCGTTTCGCCATCACATTCCACCGCGCGACCCGCGCAAAATCCGTGACCGCATCACGGCTGGACGAAATCGAAGGCATTGGCCCGGCCCGCAAACGCGCCGCCCTGCACCACTTTGGTTCCGTGCGCGCCATCGCCGATGCGGATTTAGCGGCGCTGGTTCGCGTGCCGGGGCTGGGAAAAAATGCCGCGGAAAAAATCTATGCCTATTTCCATTCCGACGTGGTATAATGCAACCATTCATGTATTTATAAATCAAAAGGAGAAAATATCATGAAATTCTTTGTTAACTTTTTATCGGCATTTCGCATTTTTGCGGCATTTGCCATTATCCCGACACTGATGTTCCAGTGGTTCTGGCTGACATTTATTTTGTATGTGCTGGGGGCCGTGTCCGATTGGTTTGACGGTTTTCTGGCGCGCAAATACAATGTCACGTCCAAGGTGGGCGGCGTCATGGACCACATCGGCGACAAATTGCTGGTGGCCAATGCGATGATTTTGCTGGCGGCGATGATGCCGGTTTGGTTTATCGTTGTGCCGGTTATCATCATGATTGCCCGCGAATTGTACATCAGCGGTCTGCGTGAATTCATGGGCACCCAGAAAATGGAAATGCCCGTGCCCAAGGCGCGCTTTTCCATGGGCAAAATCAAAACCACATTACAGATGATTGCCGTTGGCGCATTCTTGTTGATGTTTGTGGTGGGCGCATCCATCACTCCGACCACCAACAGCCGCATTGTAATGATGCTGGTCTATGTATTGCCGCAGATTGGTATTTGGGGATTGTGGCTGTCGCTGTTGGCGTCGCTGTGGTCCGCGGCCCAGTACACGGTTACTTTTTCTGAAAAGTTAAAGAAAATCAAATAATTCAAATCCCGGCAAATGCCGGGATTTTTTAATAAAAAAAACAGGTTGTTTAAATCGCCCAAAATCCCTATAATACTGCGCGTTGGGTCGCATAAAACCGTGCCGAATCCAATGGGACGATTTTCCTGATACAAAATAAATTTAACAAAATTCCAGAAATCCGCACCGTTTGCATTCCCCCGTTTTGCATAAAATAACCGTCGGTTTAATGTCGGCAATGTGTGTCGCATTTGTGCCAATGGCGGCACTGGGCGCGGGGTATACATGCCCAGACGGATACACATCGGATGCGGGCGCCGCAACAATTAACCAATGCTATAAATCCATCAGTGCGGGTTCTTATTGGGATGGGGATGAAGTAAAAACATGCCCGGCGGGTTCAGCATGTGACGGTGGAAAAATGCCGTATGAAAGTCGTGGGGCCCAATGGGGTATTACCAATTATGCGCTGGGCGGGGATAACATATATGGTTGCGATGCCTATCACATTTATGCGTGCGCCGCGGGATACGCAGATGGTGGCCCGGGGCTGAGTTCGCAAAATCAATGCGCGGCAAAATGCGAAAACCGGGCGGTGGAAAACGGACATATTTTACCCAATTCCGCGACCGTGGCGTACCCCGGAAAATGTGAATACAACGCATCGAATACGGTATGTGATAACGGGTACAAATTGACGGCGTCAAACGTATGCGCGCCGACATGCACGGCGGGCATTACAAAACTGCGCGTGGGGAACGTTTCGGTGCCCCTGTACGCAACACGACAAACAACGCCCGCCATTGCCATTCGGCATAACAACGCGGTCTGTTACGGCAATTTGGCAACCGGTGACGCACGCAGTCAAATCAATATAAATTATGGCGGCAAAACATACCATTCAACGGAATAAAAAAACGCGCTATGCGCATGATTTCATGCGTATAGCGCGTTTTGCACATCACAAAATTATTTCTGTTTTTGCGCCAAATATTTTTCGATAAACGCATTGCGGATTTCACATTGGCGTTTCAAATCACGACGCGTCGCGTGGTTCAAACGTTTTTCGAAATCTTCGTCACTGCCACGCACCATAATGCGGTTTGTCGGGAACAACATCGCAATCGGTTCACCCGTTTCACGGTCCAAATATTCGACAATTGTGCCGGCCAATTTTTTACCCATAAACGGGGCCAATTCATGATAGGACAGCGCCATTTCCGATGCACCCGGATTTGGGAAAGATGTGGTTTTCATCCATCCATCATTTTTTTGCTGGACAACGCCATTGATTTCAACAACCGCCATCGGTGTCGCCAGACACATTTCAAACATTGAAAAATTCGCCATCACATCCATATTGACCACGTATGTGTTTTTACGTTTTTTGGTCGGCCCAAATTCACGTTGTTTGTTATTCACTGTCTGTTGTCCTGTTTTAAATTTATTCATCATATTTACCCCCCCTTGGATTTATTACTGATACATTATATATAGTACTAAAATTAAAAACGTCAATAGACATATGCAAAAAAAATACATCCCCCATCGGGGGGATTATACAAACAAATCCTTTACAAATTGGGCGTGTTCGGTGATGAATTTAAATCGAAATTCGGGTTTTTTACCCATCAATTCGGACACAATGGTGCGCGTTTTTTCCGTATCTTCGGCGCCATCATCGGTACGCGGCGGCAATTCAACCCGGATTAATCGACGCGTTTTGGGCGACATTGTCGTTTCCTTTAACTGATTGGGCATCATTTCCCCCAGCCCTTTAAATCGGGAAATTTCAACCTTTTTGTTTTTAAACCGACCATTTTTCAGGTTTTCCAATTCTTCGTCGGTGTCAACATACATCGATTCGGTCCCGTGCGTCAATTTGTACAACGGCGGGCAAGACAGATATAAATGCCCCCCATAAATCAGTTGCGGCATATGCTGATAAAAGAATGCCATCAACAGCGACGCAATATGACTGCCGTCAACGTCGGCATCGGTCATGACGATAATTTTTTCATAGCGTAATTTTTTATCGTCCCAATCCTTGGCCGTGCCGGCACCGATAATGTCAATCAGTTCATTTAATTCCTTGTTCGCGCCAAAGCGTTCGTCGGAATTGGAAATAACGTTCAAAACCTTACCACGCAGTGGCATAATCGCCTGGGTTGCGCGGTCACGCGCCTGTTTCGCGGTACCGCCCGCCGATTCCCCTTCGACGATGAATAATTCTGTGCCGTCAATCCCATGCTTGGAACAATCGGCCAGTTTCGCCGGCATGCGAATACGCTTGGTGGGCGTCTTGCGCGCGATATCTTTGACCTGTTTGGTTTTGATACGGGCATTGGCCAGATTGATTACAAATTCCAACAATGCGTTCGCCGTTTTGGGGTCCGACGCCAAAAAGATTTCCCACGGGTCGCGCAGTGCGTTTTCGGTGTAACGTGCAACCTCTGGATTAGACAATTTTTCCTTGGTCTGACCCAGGAATTGCGGTGTTTTATAGAACACAGACACAATCGCCGCGACGGAATCAAACACGTCATCACCGATAATGGATGCGGCGGCCTTGTTATTAACCTTGTCCCCGTATGCCTTTAACCCCTTGGTAACGGCGGCCTTGAACCCGGTTTCGTGGGTTCCGCCGTCAATTGTCGCGATGGTGTTACAATATGATGCAAAGAACCCGTCGTCCGACGCCGCCCCGTTTTCATCCGTTAAAAACGTCAGCGCCCATTCCACGCGCCCACTGTCATCGGGGAAATCCACACTGCCGCTGAAAATTTTCGGCAAAACGCGCGGTTTGGTTTTCGTCTTTTCTTCCAGAAAGTCCGCAACGCCCCCCGGATAATAAAACGACGTGTCGGCCGGGATATTCATATCTTCGGTCAATAATGCCGGGTTGCAATGCCAATCGATTTTAACGCCGCGGGACAAAAACGCCTTGGCCCGGGCCATGCGATAAATCTTGACCGGTTTAAAGACCGCCCCCGCCCCAAAGATGTCATCATCCAGTGTAAAGCGGATTTTGGTCCCGTGCGCGCGCGTTTCGGCACCGCGTTCAATCGGCCCGCGCGGAATCCCGCGGGAAAAAGATTGGCGCCATTCATAGCCATCGCGGCAAATCGTCACAATCATTTCCGATGTCAAGGCATTGACAACCGCACTGCCGACGCCATGCAGACCACCACTGGTCTTGTACACATTATTATTAAACTTGCCCCCCGAATGCAGGGTAGTCAAAATCACTTCCAGTGCGGATTTGCCCGGATATTTCGGATGTTCATCGACCGGAATCCCGCGCCCATCGTCCGCAATTTCAATTGTTTTGGCATCAATCAAATTCACGGTGATTTTTTTGGCAAATCCCGCGACGGCTTCGTCAATGGAATTGTCCATGATTTCAACCGGCAAATGATGCCAAGCCTTTTCATCCGTGCCACCAATATACATCCCCGGTCGCAGACGGACGGGTTCCAAGCCTTCCAGCACCTGGATATCAGATGCGTCATAAGATTTTGATTGTTGTGTCATGATGAAAATAGATTAAAAAAAATTTGCCCCAATCGCAAGGGTAAAAATCATCCCATGCCCCAAAATTCCCCAAAATAATGGGAATATTGACCTGATATCGGGGCTTGACGGTCTGTTTTTTTTATGTTAGGTTACGCCCCACGCCAAAAATCGCGCAAAACTGCGCCTGAGACTAAATAAATATTGACAAAATGTATTTTTAGTATATATTCTATTCGTCAATATATTAATGATAAAGGTTAAACCATGATGAAAACAAAAATTATTTTGGATTTGGACGGCATTGTATTTGCCCCCATTTCCGACGCCGTTAAACTGCGCGCCCGCCAAGAATATGGCCCCCGGGCGATGCTGACCCAGATGTATAAAAAAATGAACATTCGCCGTGACCATGTCACATCCCAGTTGGCGGACATCACATATAACTGTGCGACATCGGCCCCGATGATTGTCGATGCCCACATGGCGTTGGCGGAATTGGTCAATCACCCCGATTTTAGTGTCGAAGTGTGCAGCGCGATTGCATACCCCGGCCAGCAAAAGAAACTGGAACAGCATTACCGCAGCCTGTCGCCGGCGCTGAACAAAATCGATGCGTATCATTTAATCAGCCCGCTGGAATCCAAAGCCGACACGTATTCTGAAATCTTTCTGCGCAACGACGAAGATTTCGCCCGCATGTTCGTTTTGGACACAAATTACAAGAATTTGCACCGGCCGTATTATCTGCGCATGAATCCGGTCCTGATTTCTGACGACCGCGACCAGACCAAACGCGCCCACCGCGAATACTGCGCGCGCCAGTTTGATAATCTGGCCCACTTCCAAAGCTTTATCACCCGCAAGAAATAAGGCTATTTCATGTCGGACAAAAATCGCAGTGATATCAATTTCTTGCTGACCTGTTGGCAGGCCATGCGTGCCGCCGGCGTTGTGTCGGTGGCCATGTGGGGCGCCGGGATGGGCGGATACGCCGCATTCAATGACGCCCACAGCGTCGCCATCGGTGGCGCCGGTATGCTGGGGTCGATGGCGGTCACCGCGTTTTCAAATTACCGCGTTCAAAAATTGAAACGGGATATGGACAAAACCCGTTAATGCGCCGCCATGAAAATATTCCCGAAACGCCGCCCCGTGCGGCGTTTTATTATGGGGCTTGATTTCATCACGCGACGCATTATATATTAAGGGACATTAAATATACATTAAGGCCGACAGATGAATAAAAATCCCTATGACGTTTTGGGCGTCGCACGTGACGCATCCGACACCGACATTAAAAAGGCGTATCATAAATTGGTCATGAAATATCACCCGGATAAAAATCCGGGCGACAAATCCGCCGAAGAAAAGTTCAAGGAAATCAACAACGCATTTGATATTTTAAAAGACCCGCAAAAACGCGCGGCATACGACCGGTTTGGCGATGCGGCCTTTGCCGCGGGCAATGGCGCCAGCAGTGGCGCCGGGTTTGGCGGCAATCCCTTTGGCGGGGGTTTCGGGTTCAACATGGGCGGCGGCGCCGGGATGGAAGATATCCTGCGCGAAGCGATGCGCGGATTTGGATTTGACGGTTTTGGCGCAGCATCGGGCCGCAATACGTCGGGCCCGCGCGCGGGACGCGATTTACTGGACGAAGTGGTTATTGATTTAAAGGATGCCTTTTACGGGAAAACCCACACCGTGAAATTTTCCAGCAATGTCGCATGCGAAAAATGCCATGGGTTCGGCACCGCCGACGGCAAATCGGCCCCGACATGCAAAACATGCGGCGGTTCGGGCTTTGTCCACACCCGCCAGGGATTTTTTGCCGTCGAAACACCCTGCCCGGATTGCCAGGGATTGGGCCGCAAAATTGACAAGAAATGTTCGGATTGCGATGGGACGGGCACCGTTCACAAACACCGCACACTGGAAGTGAAAATCCCGGCCGGCATCGAAGATGGCGCGCGCCTGCGTCTGGCCGGCCAAGGCGAAGCCGGCGCCAACGGCGGCCCGGCGGGCGATTTCTATTTGGATGTGCGCGTTCGCCCGGACAAGAAATTTGAACGCCGCGGCAATGACCTGTACCAGCGCATTGACGTACCGTTCACAACGCTGGCCATGGGCGGCGAGATAGAAGTCGCCACCATCGACGACAAACAACTGATGGTGCGCGTCCCCGCCGGCACCCAGATTGGCGAAAAACTGCGCGTGCGCGGTCACGGCATGCCCCGGTCCAGCAGCAGTTTCGGCGACATGTACATCGACGTGGCGATTCGCATTCCGACCAAATTATCGGACAAGCAAAAGAAAGCCTTGGCGGAATTTGACGCGGCCGTATCGGACAAAAAGGGTTGGTTTTAACCGACCATAAAAAACGCGCAATGTGCATCATTTCCGGCACATGGCGCGTTTTTTTATCCCTAGTTCGTGTAATAACAGTCGGACGTAAATGTATAACTGCCGCTGGAATCGGACCCGGTCGCGCCAGCTGCCAAATAGCATGATGTTACCGACGTTGCCCCCGACCGCGGTGTGGTTCCGCCCCCCGGACACGCCGTGCATGACGACCCGTTTTTGTAAAATCCGCGATTACAACTGAACGACGACGTGCTGGTGCATGTACTGTTTGTGGGACAGACCCCATCACATGTGCATGACGAACTGCCCTGGTTTATCGGGTAATACCCACTGTCACAATCACACGAATAACTGTATGGAACGGTCGAACATGGGCATGCGTTAATACAGTTTGGACTGGAATAAGCATATTCGATTGTGGTGTGCCGTCCATGCGTGATATTTATGGTTATTCTGCGGTCTTTGGCACAGTCAGTGCCCCCAATCCCCAGCCCGAATGCGCCATCTGCGGACAGTATGCTGACAAGTGCCGTCGAAACGGCACAGATTAATGGTCTCATAGTTTTGCCTCCTGTGTTTTTAACTATAAAAACACCGCCGTGTTTAAGGGCGGTTGGAGGTTCGAAACTATAAATTGGTATAGTGTGTTTATTTTGCGCGTACGCATTATTCACAACCCTCCAACCGGATAAATCCGTTGGAGATTTTTCATTCTGCTTCAGAATGCCAACTTCCAGGTTTCGACACCTCAAACAGGGAACGCCCCTGTTCATGGAATATTAAAGCAGCAAATGCCGCCAAACGCAAGTCTTCAATTTTACCCAGGGATTGATTCATCCACCACCCGGCATGGTCCCGGGCGTGGCATATTTATATTAACGAATCGAATGATATGTGTTTCCGCCATAACTGACGTTAATGGACGATGTTGCCTTGCCACTGCCCAGATTGCCATAACAGGCCTGGCCACCGACATTGACATGCAACGCGGGGGTTGTCTGCTTGGCCGCGTATAATGGGACCGTCACACTGCCCGCACGGATTTTGGTCACACCCGCCGCGCACATCGCCGCACAAACGTTTGACGATGTCAAATTAAACCCACTGTTGCATACGGTGTTTGCCGCATTGTACGCACAATCAGAAGGGTATGTAACCGCACCGGCATTTGGCGGGATGTATCCGTTTGACACACCGCTGTTGCCGCATGTTTTCTTGCACTGGGATTGCGCCGACAATCCCTTTCCACCGGCGGTGTATGGCGACGGACATCCGTAAATCGTAACCACCCCCGCTGAATTGGGACTGCCGACACTGCCGGACCCATAAATATTTGTTCCACCCGGACAGTAATATCCGGCATGGCACGACTCGCACGTGGTGTTGCCGTTTGCGCTGGACCAATGCCACATGAACTGTCCCGCCGGACACGTTATGGTGATGGGGGTGACACTGGAATTGCTGGCCTTCACATAACCATGGGGAATGCCGATACACGATGATGCGCCGGCATTGGGCTGATATTCCGCGGCACCACTGCACGCGGTGCAACTGGCCGCGGCGGCCGGGGCGTACGTCCCCGCCCCGCATTTATCACACGAACTGGTACTGCCGTATGCGACATTGTGCGCACCCCGGGCCGTGCCGGCGGAACACGATGCGGTGGTCGTCGTGTTCTTGGTCGTTAAATATTTACCCCCGGCAACGGCAATCTGGCATCCTTCTATTTTAGACTGGCCGGTTGTTTTATTATCCGTGTACCCGTTGGGGCAATTCTTGCAAGACGTGGCCGCCGACGCATCCTGGTACGTGCCGGCACCGCACGCGGTACAGCTGGTGGCATATGTGTATGACCCGTCGGCAACATCACTGCCGATATTCCCAACCGCGGTGGTATATGTTCCCGCACTGCACGGGGTGCATGTGTTTGAAAAATCCGACGCCATCGGAATCGAATTGTCGATAAAATATCCCGCATTGCATTCTGTAAAACGTTTTGGGTATTCACAGTTATTGTAAATATTCGTTGATGCGGAATAGTAACATTTTCCATCACTGCGCCAAAAACCGTGATATTGGTATTCAAATGTCCATGTGTCGGCAAGGCTGTTGTCCAGATAACACTGGGTCGCCGCCGTTGCGCCCGTGGGTGCGCGCAGAATGTTCGGCCCGTTATAGGTATGAACTTTGTCATTGTTTGGCGGCGGACATGAATATTTGACGCCGCCGGTACAATAAGACGGACTGGTACACCGGGACTGGCCGGTGCGGGTGTTGGCATCCCCCCCCGGTGGAATAATATCCGGCGGTGACGCTTTTGCGGGTGTTGTCGCCGGGGCAATAATATCCATTTCCGCCACACGCCAAACACTGTCCATTGGACAGATAATACCCGGCATTACAGCTGTAATTATAACCGGAACCGCTGTTCGTCCATGCGCCATATGAACATGACCCATAACTGTAACTGCCATACGTGTAACCGCCACAGTTCCCACTGCCCGTACAAGCGGATGCACCATTTGTGCCACCCGCCCCGCCCGTGCGATAACATGTGCGCGATTTCGGACGGGACCAACTGCGCGATCCACTGCGCGTTTGATTTTGCTTGTACGAACCATTGCTGATGTTGACTGTCACAGTCTGACTGGTCGCCGTGCACCCACTGGTGTCCGTACCCGTATCTGTGCCGATGTCGGTAAACGATACGGTCGAACACGAAACGCACGCGTTGCCCGCAGATGTCCCGTTTAAATAAAAGCCCGAATTACATGATGTGTATTTTTTATATGTCGGACACGAATACCCCGCCGCATAAACCGATGCGGGCACGCAGATGACACACATTGCCGATATCAAACCGACGGTTTTCCTGGCGTATGATAAATTCGATAAAATCCCAGAAATCCGCACCGCTTTTTATCCCCCGCTTTGCATAAATTTTCGTCGGCATATTATTACGTGATTAACTGCTTGTTATTATACGGGTTTGCCCCGTTTTTTACAATACGTTTTTACCGAAAAAATCCCGGCATTTACCGGGATTTTTCTCTTACTCAGGTTTCGCATTTTAATGGATACCGACGCGGAATTCGTCTTTCCAGCCCGCCACAACCTGGCCGCCGATGGTGCAACTGATGTCTTCAAAGCCGCCCTTGACCTGGTTCTTTTTAATGACGTTACTGGTAATCAGACCACCCGCCGTTCCCAACACAACGCCCGCAACCGAATCAGAAACCAAACGCGATGTGTTGAAATTACCTTCTTCGTTTTTCCACTTGCTGACCTTGAACGCGTCCGCCATGGTTTGAATGTTCGATGTCGCATTGCGTATCCGGCGGATACGGATGTTAATCTCTGCCTGTTGCTGTTGCGCGGTGGTGGCCGCCGCCGCCGCTGCATCAATCTGGGCAATCAATGCCAACAGTTCGTTATAGTAACTGTTGAATACGATTTCATTGCGGTTCGCATCCTGGCAATACGCCAAAATAATATCAATCAATGCCACAATTTCTGTCTGGGCGCGATATTGAACCCGCCACTTGGCCAATTCCGCCAGTTTGGTCGCGTCACAGTTGAATGTATTTACCGGATCCGGAACAACAACGGTCGGTGGGGTCGCGTCCTGGGCATTACAGACCCCGGTTGCGACATCAAATTTCTTGGACGTGTCAACGCATGCGCATGCACTGCCGTTCCATTTGGCCACAGATGCCGGAACCGCACAGCACACCGCGCATTCCGCTTTCTGCGCACCTGTCAGATTCTTGCACCGACGGGTGATGCAACTGGATGTCGTCCCTTCGCCGTTGCCACCACTTGCTTTGGCAATACATTTTTTCTGGGCGGCGTTCCATGTATGCTTGTCCCCACAGTTACAGGCATTCCCATTCCAGTTGGCGGGTTCGCCGCGGGCCGCCGCCGCTTCGCAATCCAACTGTGCCTGGGGCTTGCCCGCATTGGGGGTTGACGGATTGGCCGGGGGGGTGGTCCCTTCGGGGACGCACTTGCCATTCTGTTCCACATACCCCTTGTCACAAATCCAGGCGATACATGGGTCCGCGCCCGTTACAACCTGGGACGAATTGTCGTTAAACATCGGTTCGCCGGTGTCGGGGTTAATGATTTTTTCACGTGCGTGCATATCGCCGCGAACGATGCGCCATCTTTCCGAACACTGTGGAATCGGGGATGCAATCCATTGGTCATCCCAACCCAATTGACAGCGGAATTTGTAATTACGATATTGTTTCCCGTCCAAGCGTGCGTTTGTGGCAACGACCAAGTCCCCCGTCACACACTTCTTAGATTCGCATACATAGCAACCGCGTACTCCATCAATACTCAGATATTCATTATCATTGTCACAGGTATCATTTTCGCGTATTTGACATGTTTGTTTGTCGGCCATTACCGCGTTTGGAACAACCGAAAAAAATCCGACCGCCAAAGCAGAAAACAACAAAAACTTTTTCATATTCCCCCCATTTTCCATGCCGAATCTAATCGGTGGCTTGTAATAGGTATAATCACCTAAGTTTATCACTTTTTTATTTTATCACATTTTCCAGGGCTTTCCAAGAATGAATTTATGCCTAAATTAAGCCACCGATTAACTTCGGCATGGAAAATGAGGGAATGATGAAGGCCAAAATTATATCATCGTTGTTGATTTCAATGTTTTTAACTTTACCTGTCTTTGCAACAGATTTAATCCGTGATGCCTGTTACACGACAAAAAAATGTGGTGCCCGAAAAAATCTACAATATTTAGTAGCTTTGGCGGGGGCACAAACCGGGGCGTTGGCGGGCGTTGAGTCACCCGTGCCGGGCGGCCTGGTAATGGGTGGCGTTGGTGGATATGTTGTCGGCAAAAATCTGGGTGGCAAATTTGCAAAGAATTATTCAGCAAATGAATATATTTACTTTGATAATGGTACATGTCTAGAATGTGACACGCATCAAATCGGGGAAAATTATGAATGCCCCAATGGAACAATTGTTTTCAACGGCAGTCACGTTTTACAATGCCACACAACAATGACGGGTGATTACTGGGAAGAACGCAGTCTGTCCCCATGTTCAAACAGCCCAATTAAAAACGTATCTGCAACCGGCACCGAAGTGGAAATCCAGGCAAATATTCGCAAAGAAGTTTATTCCGGCGTAAATGTGTACAGCGGCGACGCCTGTTTATACATCAAATGCGCCAATGATGGTACATATAATCAAAGCAAGAATACCTGTGAAAAAAATATCAGCGCGACGCCCGACATGCCCGATCAAAACAATGCTGGCAACACCCCTGGTGGCAACGGCGAAGGGACGACATCCAGCTGTATCACCCGTCGGTGCAAGAATCTGACAGGTGCGCAGAAAGCGGAATACGCGGTGTGCTGTGCGGTTCCGGCATCTGTGGCCAAATGGAACGGCAGTGCATGCGCATGCGTTGACACGTCCAAGAAATTTGATGTCGCAACCGGGGTCTGTAATGCCCAGGACGCGACCCCACCGACCGTTGTTGTTCCGGATCCGGTAAATACATTCAACTGTGACGCGACCAAACTGGCGGAATTGGCCAAGTGGCGGGTTCAATATCGCGCCCAGACAGAAATTGTGGCATTGATTGATATTATTTTGGCGTATTGCCAGGATGCGAACCGCAATGAAATCGTATTCAACAGTTACTATAACGAACTGTTGGCATTGATTGCCCAGATTGATGCAGCGGCGGCGGCGGCCACCACCGCGCAACAGCAACAGGCAGAGATTAACATCCGTATCCGCCGGATACGCAATGCGACATCGAACATTCAAACCATGGCGGACGCGTTCAAGGTCAGCAAGTGGAAAAACGAAGAAGGTAATTTCAACACATCGCGTTTGGTTTCTGATTCGGTTGCGGGCGTTGTGTTGGGAACGGCGGGTGGTCTGATTACCAGTAACGTCATTAAAAAGAACCAGGTCAAGGGCGGCTTTGAAGACATCAGTTGCACCATCGGCGGCCAGGTTGTGGCGGGCTGGAAAGACGAATTCCGCGTCGGTATCCATTAAAATGCGAAACCCGAGTAAAAAACCACCCCGCGGACGCGGGGTGGTTTTTTATTGCAATAAAAATGCCCCATCTGTGTTTTTGGGGGCGACCAGCCTTAGCGGCATTCGGCAATCATCTGTTCAATTTCGGCACAAACCATCAAATCGGTCTTTTTCAATTTTTCAATCTGGGAAATGGCATACAAAACCGTTGCGTGGTCACGGTCACCGCATACGCGACCAATTTCCGTCAGCGACAATTTCGTCGCGGATTTTAATGCGGTCATCATGATTTGACGGGCGCGAACCAATGTGCGGCTGCGGCCAGAACCACAAACAGCGTCATAGGAAACACCCATTTTTTCGCACATGGATTTAACCATCGCCAACGGTGTCTTGGCACGTTGCAACGTATCGGCCAGCAAACGCTGTGCAACCGTCATGTCAACGCGCGCGCCCATCAATTCGGCATATGTTTTGATTTTCATCGCAACACCCGCCACCAGATGGCCATCGGACGCCACGCGATCGGCCAGCGCATCCGCCACATCCATTTCAACACCCGCACGTGTCAGCATCACGCGTTTGACGTGACGGGACGGCGCCGCAACGTCCGCGACCAGACCGGACGCCATCAAAGACTGTGCACGACGGTCAAAACCCGTCAGACCCGCCGGCGCCGCGTTCGCCGTCAAAACAATGTTCTTGCCCGCGGCGCGCAAATCCATAATCAGTTGAATAAATTCTTCGGTGGTGGCACGTTTGCCCGCCAACGCGTGCACATCGTCCAGGATGAATGTGTCATATTTGCGGCAAAAATCCTTGAACGCAAAAATGGAATGTTCGCGCAGGCTGCGTGCGAATTCCGCAACAAACTGGCCGCCCGTCATCATCAGTGTACGACCCGCGGCCGCCGAATTGATGCAACCCGCCAACAGGCTTTTGCCACAACCGGCCGGGCCATAGATATACAGCGGGGAAAAAGAAACCGCACCCGCCGCCAATTTTTTGCACGCCGATACGACGAACGCATTTTCATCCGATGTGACAAAGGCATCGAATTCAGCATGCGCGGCCGGTGCAATTGGTGCCGGTGCAAATGTTTGAACGCGGTTGTCGTTCGACGGCGCCGCGGCCAGAACCATGTTTGCCCCGCGCACCGCCACGTTCAGCGCCAATCCGAATTGCGCGGCCACATCGCCCAGAACGTTTGCATAAACACTGTTGATGAAATCAGCGGAAAATTGATTATGCGCCGTCAGTGTCAGGCAGCCCGATTCCACAGCAAAATTCAGGGGCGCAATCCAAGAAGCAAAACTGGCGGAATCCATTTTTTCAGCAATTGCCATTTTGATGGATTCGACGTTTACTTTTTGTTTTATTGCCGCTGCCTGCATGCTGTTTCTCCTTTCCTTCCCTAAAAGAGTTTCCTGCCCGCACAAGAGTGTAAAAACCACCTGCACATAAACGCTAAATTCTATTTATCCCGCGGATTTCCGACCCAGATTCATAAAATTTAATGTTTATCGCCCTACTACTTTTTCTTCTCTCTCGCGCTTGTTTTGATTGATTGCTCAATCGTTTGGATACGTCCGTTAAGGTATAAGATTAATTTCTATTTGCAACCGAATGTTAAACGATTTTTGAACATTTATTTTTTGACACCGATTCGGATTTTCGCCTGATTTCTGCGCCTTGTATATACATTGTATAGACACGAAAAGAATCATATGCGGACATATCCGCCATCTACTTTTCGCACCAAACCCTGCAATTCCAAGACAACCAATTCACGTTTGATTTCCGAAATGCTTTTTTTGACAACATCTGACAATACAGATTCAGACAAAGGAATCATTCCCAACCGGTCCAAAAGAATATTTTCCGATGTCACATTTTTTTCATTTTTTATTTTTGGGGCCGCATTCCCATCAAAAAAATCCGATATGCCGGTACAGATTGTGGCATGACCGTCACGAATTAAACTGTTTGGGCCGGCCGCGCGCGCATCGGATGGATGGGACGGGACCGCGAAAACCGGGCGATTGGATTCAATTGCGAATCGTGCGGTGGTCATACTGCCCGATTTCATGTCTGCTTCGCCCACAATCAGTTTATCACAAATGCCGGCCACCCAGCGGTTGCGCTGTACAAAATTATTGGCGGTGGGCGCGAATCCCACGGGCATTTCACTGATGACGACGCCCCGGTCCACGATATCCCAATACAAAGATTCGTTTTCAACCGGCCAGATATAATCCACCCCGCCGGCCAAAACGGCGATTGTCTGGGCATCGCCCCCCGCCCGCAGTGCCCCGCGATGCGCGGCCGTGTCGGTCCCCATCGCCATGCCGGATGCGACCGCATAACCGCGGGCGGCAAATTCACGGGCCAAATCGGCCATAAATGTCATTCCGGCCGCCGTTGCGTGACGTGTGCCGACAATTGCGACCGCGCAACGCGACAGTGTGTCTATATTGCCGCGGGCCGTAATCACCGGGGGATGATTTTTTATCATCCGCAGGGACGCCGGATAACGCGGATCATCGTCACATATATAATGAATGTTCATTTGTGCCGCGCGGTCCATTTCGCGGCGAACACTGTCCGCGACATCGTCGTTTGGCGCGGCGGCACAGGCCGCGGCGGCGCTGCCGAATTGCCGAATCAATTGGGCATATTTGGCGGGCCCAATTCCGGGCGTGCGAATAAGACATAATTTATGAAACAATTCAGACATGATGCCACTATACGAAATTATTCCGCCCCGACACAATACATATATATGTCGGGCGCATAAAAAAACGCCCCGTGGGGCGTTTGATTACTGTACCAGGCCGAATGCGTATTCCCAGTTTGTACATTCACTGGGGACATCCATGTTATAGGTGGCCCAATCGGTATTCTGACAATCACGCTTAATAACGCGCAACTGGTCCATAAAGTTATTATACTGTGTCGGGCTGTCTTTTTTCAGCACGGCCAACTGCGAACGCAGTAACCCCAGCGGGTCGTTCCGTTCCAGGTCTTTCTGCCCTTCGACCTTGCCCCCGATTAAGCGGTTGCCAAACAATTCCATCGCGCCGACACCAACGCCCGCACCACCAACGGCACCGGCGACGGTTCCCCATGTGCGCGCGGTCTTTTTCGCGTCCAGAATGCGCTTTCTTAATTTTTCTTCGTTTGTCCAGTCACCGCATGTGATTGCGCGCCCCATTTCAAAATAGACGGGCTGAATATCAGAAACGCTGACCTTGGCATCGTCGGATTTCAGTTCAACCTTTACAAAGCAAACGTTGTTTTCAGGATTTTCGGTATCTTCGACCATGGACGCATAGTTGCCGGTATTGCTGTACTTGGACGCCCAGACAAATGTATTACCAATGCCGATGTTGTTGTTCAGACATGCGGCCTTTTCCTTTTCCCGGTTATCGGGTTTGGGTTCTGTGGGCTGGGGCGTGGGGATGTCCGGTTCGACGCGAACGCTGGATTTATCGACAACGGGCGCAGCGGACGTAGTTGTCGCCATCATGGTCAATTGGTTGGTCGATGCGGTTGCACGCGGGGCCGGCGCCATTTGGGCGGCCATTGTACGGCGTCCCTGGCCCGCCGGGGTCAACGCTATTGCCGGCATCGTCACCAGGCATGCGGTCATTAAACAGACAAAATTCTTCATTCCAATCACCCTACATTCAGATAAGATTATTATACCACAAAAGGCCCCAAAAACAAAGCATAAAAAAAGGGCCGCGAATGCGCGACCCCAAAAAATTATTTTTTCCATTTCCAAACGATTTTGGATTCGGTTCCCGACATCAGACGGCGGATATTTTCCCGATGCCGCCACAGGCACAGCGCCGAAATCGCGACAAACGCCCAACCGATGCCGTTTGCAATCCCAAATCCCAACACCGGCAGAACCAAGAACCCAACAATCGCCCCGGCCGACGAATACCCCGACGTCAGCGCCACAATCAGCCATTCAATCCCACAGAACACAAACGACAGCGGGCTGATGGCCAGCAACGCACCGAACATGGACGAATTCCCCTTGCCCCCGCGGAACCGCAGCCACACCGGATAGCAATGCCCAACGACCGCCATAAATCCGCACCATGCGCCGAACACCGGCCCCGCCAGCCAATTGCCGATAAAAACGGCCGCGGCGGCCTTGGCCATGTCCAGAATCCAGACCAGCCCCGCCAGACGTAATCCGCCCACGCGCATAACGTTTGTTGCGCCGATATTGCCACTGCCAACCCGGCGCAGGTCCCCCTTGCCCGCCAGGCGCGCCACCAACAGTCCGAACGGCACGCTGCCCAGCAAATACGACACAATGATTCCAAAAGCATATATCATTTTATTTTTCCTTGATTTTATGTTTGTTTTCTATAAAATAACAAAAAACGTGACTAAATAAAAGGAAAATAAAGTGGCAAATCACAAGTCATCTGAAAAAAGAATTTTGGTAACTGAAAAGAAAAACGCTGTCAACACCGCCCGTCGCAGCGCGGTTAAAACAGCCACGAAAAAGGCGTTGCAGGCCATCGCATCCGGCGACAAAACATCTGCTGTTTCCGCCACACGCGCCGCAGAAAGCAAGATTATGAAATCTGCTGGCAAGGTTATGCCGAAAAAGCGCGCGGCCCGCAAAATTTCCCGTCTGACCAAGAAAGTCGCCAAAATGGCCTAAGGTCCGGTATTCAGAAATCCATTGGATTAAAAAATCCCGCAAATTGCGGGATTTTTTGTTTCATCATTAATCTGGGTGGTTGGGGTGATACGGTCGGGCGCAAATCATAATGCTTGGTGAAAGAGAAAGGTTACATCACGTCTGCGTTCACATTCGTCGCACCACCAACCACCCAGATTAACTGGGAATTTATTTATCCTTATTTAATCGTATGATACGTGTTGCCCCCGTAATTGATGTTGACGGCGGTGGCGGCTTTGTTGGCGCCCAGACTGCCGTAACAAACCTGGTTGCCGACACGGATATGTAATGCGGGACTGGTTTGCTTGGTCGCGTATAACGGGACCGTCACATTGCCCGTGCGGATTTTGGTCACGCCCGCCGCGCACATCGCCGCACAGACATATGACGATGTCAGACTGTGACCGGTGTTACAGACCGTGCTGGCCGGGTTATAGGTACAGACGGTCGGATAATTTACCCGTGCGACGGTGGGCGGAATGTATCCGTTTGACACACTGCTGTTGCCGCACGATGTCCAGCAAGCCCCACTGCTCCCGGTGGTGCCGTCGGCGGAATTCGGGTGCGATGACGGACATGCCTTGCATGAATTACCATCCTTGTAATATCCGTTTTTACAGCTGTTGATGGTCAGACTGCACGTGGATTGCGCCGCGTTACAACCAACACCCTGGGCATCGGTGCCGGTGGTGCTGGTGGCGCCGTGCGTGCAAGTGTGGGCGGATGCGGGACACGTTTGTTGCGTGCATGCACGCGTGCACGATTTTGTGCACCCCGACGCGGCGGTGGTGCCGGCCGGCGACGTGTATCCCGAATTACATGCGGTGCATGCGCCATTGTTTGCATAATAATTTGCATTACATTGCCACGGGCAATTGTTTTCGACCGCATACATGGTCGATGGCGTCCCGCGGCCGGTATATGTGGCGTTGGCCGGTTTGTTGGTGCACGCACTGCATGCGTTGTACCAACTATTAAAATTCAATGGTTCGGACGCATAATACCCAGTGCGACACCATTCATAATGGGTATAATTGCTGCCACCGGGGCCATTTGAACATGTTGTTTCATTCATATATTGTGTTCTGGTTTCATCACTGAAATACCAATCACAAATACAATCGGCCGCGCTGGCACCATGATTTTTATCACTCCAGCTACCATTGGACAGACTGACGATATTGGCGGGTGTTGGTGAACCGGCCTTTACCGTGCTGGCACATGTCGCGCGATGCGTGCCGCCGGTACAATAATTCCCACTGCCGCAATCGGCGCACGACGTGCTGCCGGCGCCACTGCTGCCGTAATATCCGGCCTTGCATGACCATGCGCATGAATTTGTGGTGGCCGAACCGGTATAATTTGCATTGGCCGGGGCGTTGGTACAGCTGTTGCGGCCATAGCCAGACGCGGGACTGTTCACATTTGAAAATCCGGGACAGTAATACCCCGCCGTACATGCCGCGCAACCCGACCCGTTCCAATAATACCCGGCGTTACAGCTGTAACTGTGGCCGCCACCGCTGTTTGTCCATGTGGTGTATGAACACGTCCCGTAACTGTAATTACCATACGTGTAACCGCCACAGTTGCCCGACCCAGTACAGGCCGACGCACCATTCGTGCCGCCCGCCCCGCCCGTGCGGTAACATGTCCGCGATTTCGCACGGGACCAACTGCGCGATCCACTGCGCGTTTGATTTTGCTTGTACGAACCGTTGCTGATGTTGACTGTCACAGTCTGACTGGTCGCCGTGCACCCACTGCTGTCCGTGCCGGTGTCGGTCCCGCTGTCGGTAAACGACACCGATGTACAACTGGGGCATGATGTCCCACTCAGATACGAACCACTGGGACATGAACAGCTGTGCAGACCGCCACTGTTTGTCCACGCGGTATATGAACAACTGCCATATGACCAGGAACCATATGTATATCCCCCGCAATTGCCGGCCCCGGTACAAGCGGATGCCCCGTTCGTGCCGCCCGCCCCACCCGTGCGGTAACATGTGCGTGATTTCGTACGCGTGCCGGTGCGCGAACCACTGCGAACCTGGTTCTGTTTGCAATATCCACTGGTGACTGTCTGGGATGTTGATGTACACGCACTGCTGTCGGTGGTGGATTCTGTCCCACTGTCGGTAAACGATACGGTCGAACACGAAACGCACGCGTTGCCCGCAGATGTCCCGTTTAAATAAAAGCCCGAATTACATGATGTGTATTTTTTATATGTCGGACACGAATACCCCGCCGCATAAACCGATGCGGGCACGCAGATGACACACATTGCCGATATCAAACCGACGGTTATTTTATGCAAAACGGGGGATTAAAATAATGCGGATTTCTGGGATTTTGTTGAATTTATCATACACCAGGAAAATCGTCCCATTGGATTCGGCATGGTTTTATGCGACCCAACGCCCGGTATTATACGGGTTTGGGTCAAAATTAACAACATGTTTTTTCATAAAAAATCCCGGCATTTGCCGGGATGGGTTTAATTCAACGGTGCGCCCCAATGCTGTTGGATACTGCGTTCGACGTCCATCGGGCTGACCAGTACCTGTGGTGTCAAGATAACCACCAACACGTCACGCTGGGCCGATGTTTCGCGCGACCCCGACAGCGCCATAAAGTCCGGGTCCCCCAAACCATAGCGTGTGTCGTTATTTGTCTGCTTTTCAAATCCGGACACAACCAGCATTTGGCCCGATTCCATAATGACTTCTTGCATAAAGCTGCGTTCTTCGACTTCGGGTAATTGCAGTGTGACTTCGCCGATTGTCTGGGTTGACATCTGCAACAATTCGCGCACAGACATTTTGAACAACAGCAAGATGCGGCCATTTTCCAAAACGTTCGGCAACAACTGCATCGAAAATCCAGTTTCCAGGTCGTCCTGGTCAACGGTGCTGGATTCGACGGTGGTAAAGTTGCGCGATTCAAAGCGTTTGATGTATCCGGTTGTACGGGTGTTGTTGACCGGTGCAACGCGGTTGTTGCGTGTGGTCACGCCGACGTTTGTCACCAGGGACACCTTGCCCTGCTTGGCCAGTGCCTGAATCAACGCATTACTGCCCGCCGCCCCCGACAGGGAACCGTTACGAATTTGATCCGGTGTGTATGCACCCGGCACTTCCTGGCCATTTTCCATGTGGGTGGCCCCGGTCAACGCCGACACGGTATTCGACAAAACGGCGATGTTCATGGAACTGGCCTCGGTCGATGTCAGGTTGTTTTTCGGATTGGCCACGATGTCCAAACCGGACGCGGAATTAATTGCCGCCGCCAGATTCAGCCCAAACGCGGAATTATTGGAAATCGACACCTGTAACACTTTGACATCAATGGTGACCAATTGGGACAAACGCTTGTTCTGGCGGGCGATGTATTCGCCAACGCGTTTCTGAACCGACGGCGATGCGGTAACCGTGATGGTCCCCAAACTGCGCGATACGGTGAAATCAGCATTTGCATTTTTGCCAATGATGGACGCAATGGCCTGTTCGACTTCGTCCCATTCCTTTAACGTGGATTCCAGGGATACGACATTGCCGTCATCGGTCTGCATCGCAGATTGGAACGACACATCCGTCCCCAGTGCGTACAACGTAAACGTTTTGGTTTCTGTTTCATAAAACACGATGGCATCTTTGTCATAATACCACAGCAAATCCAAATCGGTCGCCACCTGGGACAATAATCCCGACAATTTCCCGGTATATGCGATATTCATCGTCTTTTTCAATTTTTCCGCGTTCACCTGGCTGTCGATTTTGACGGGGATGCCGGTGACGGAATAAATGTCGTTGGCCAAAACTTGCAGGGATACCGGTTCATTCAGCAAAATGGTGACGCCGGTGTCCGTTTCAAATTTGGACGGCAAATTGTTGCGGTGCGCCAAAACGGTGGATTTACTGCCCAACCATACCCCTTCGGACATGGAAACGGTGTCGCCGGTGGCCACCTTGGCCCGGGGATTTTTCGCCATTTCGAACGCGTCGTACGCGTTGATAAAATCTTGATCGACGCTGGCGGCAACCTTGGCCGAATCGCGTGTCGCACATGCGGACACCAACGCACAAACGGCGGCGAACACGGCACAAAGTTTGATTGATTTAGTCATAAATTTCTCCTACGTCCCTGATGCGTTTATATCATATTATATATTATTCTTCGGCCGCGGAAATAACCAGCACGCGGTTTCCCTTGTAAAACTTGGCGTACGGGACCGGGGTTGCGCGACCAAAGTTGCGAACCAACGCGGATGCCACATCGACAAAGCGTCCCTTGAACACGGCGCTGGCTTCGACGGGGTATTCGCGTGACGTGGCCCAAACCAAATCCCAACCTTCTTTGTCACACCAATCTTGCAAAATTTCACGCAGTGTCTGACCGCTGGCCACGACCCAGGAACGCACCTGGTCCTGTAATTCCTTGGGCGCTTCGGCGTCGGCGGATTCATCGACAATTAATTCTTCGGTTTCGGATTCAGACACGACCGTCCCATCGGGCAGTGTTGTCGTCTTCATCCCCGTGCGCGCCGCAAAGGCCGCATATCCATCACCATATTTGCCACAATTTTTACGATTGCTGCGCGATACGGTCAAAATTTCGCCGCCATCATCTTCCAGCATTTCGCGGTGCAACAACGGCATTTCGGAATTCGTGTTGCATTCGTCGTCGAATCCCGCCGGGATTTGCATCCCATGAATCATGTTCGCCCCCCCGGACCAGCCCGCGAATTCACCGCGCGACCCCAGGTTGAAATTATTTTCCACAACCAAATCCGCCCCAATCTTGGACACGATTTTGATGTTGTCGTTTTTCTTGCCGGCGCACGCCCCGGATTCACATGCCACTTCTACGTCGGCATCCGACCCGGCCAACGGCCATGCAGGCACGGGCGCCGGTGCGGTCTGGACGGCATCGTATTGCACATTGTCGTATTCGGCAACGTATGTGTCGGCCGCGGTTTTATCCTGGGAATAAAAAACCTCTGACGTGACGACCTGGGGCAAGTTCTGCGCGGCAAAGCAATACCCGGCAGCCGTTGCAAACATGGCGACAATCAAAATCTTGCGGAACATAAAATCTTCCTTTCCTGCGTGTTACTTTAATTTAATTACAGATATTATAACAACTTGACCGAATCTGTGCAAGACCTAAAACGGGCTTTGGCCCCGAAAAAATCCAACAAAAAGATAAAATCGCACGAATCGACAAAAGATGTTATACTGCCATCAGAATTAAACGTTTTTGTTGGGGGTGTGATACAGATGAACACGACGTATGTTTTGATTATGATGGCGGCGATGGTCGTGATGATGGGCGTGGTGGTGGGCTTTGTCGCGTCGGTCAGCGCGCGCGTTCGCGACACGTCAAAAACACTGGCGCATCAGTACAATCTGATTGTGAAAATGCAGGCGGTGCTGAAAAACAAGTACGCGACAAATGCCGTCGCCGAAAACGCGGAAATGATTTACCAGGATTTACTGCAAAGCCTGATCCCCATTATGGCGGCGATTGACATCATGCCGCGCAACACGCCCGAACATCCGCTGTGGCGCGCACTGGGCGGGATTTTGGACGAATACGCCAAAAATCCGTTCGCACTGGAAAAACTGCGCCGCGCGATTAAGCTGGACGCAGAAGTTGCCCGCAGCGTGGACAATTACCTGAACCGGGCGGACGCGTTCCTGCACCATTTGACGGCCACCGAACCCAACGGTATTTTGACCACAACGTTCACCGACGGTTTGCTGGGCCAGTCCCTGACATTCTTTACCCAGGCGCGCCAGCTGGCCGCGGGTGGACAATAATCGCGGGGGTATGACATGGCCAAACTGTCCCCGGAATTGGTACGCGAAATATCCGCCGCACGCGGCGAACCGGACTGGTTGCTGCAATGGCGGCTGGGGGCGCTGCGGGCATGGGAACAAATGCGCGAACCGCATTGGGGCGAAATTGACTATGACCCGATTGATTACGATGCGCTGAATTATTACAATGAACCCGCCGCGATTGACAATTCGGATTTAAAGGAAACTTATGACAAGATGGGGCTCCCCGAACATGAACAGCGCGCACTGCTGGGCATGGCGACCGACACCGTCATCGACAGCAAATCCGTCCACACGTCATACACCGCCGAATTACAAAAACTGGGAATTATTTTTCTGCCGATGTCGGACGCGGTGCGTCAATATCCCGATTTGGTCAAAAAATATTTGGGAACCGTGGTGCCGGCGGCGGATAATTTCTTTGCCGCGCTGAATGCGGCGGTCTTTTCTGACGGGACGTTCGTCTATGTCCCGCCGAATACCAAGTGTCCAATTGACCTGGCCAGTTATTTCCGAATTGAAACGGCAAAAATCGGACAATTTGAACGAACGCTGATTATTGCGGACCGCGGCGCCACGCTGAGCTATATGGAAGGATGCAGCGCCCCGCGCCGCCCCAACCACCAGTTGCACAGCGGCGTTGTCGAAGTGATTGCGCATGACGATGCGGTGGTTAAATACGCCACCGTCCAGAACTGGTACGCCGGCGATTTCAGCCAGCCAAAATCCAGCGGCGGCATCCTGAATTTCGTGACCAAGCGGGGACGCACGGATGCGCGGGCGCGCCTGGACTGGACCCAGGTGGAAATCGGGTCCGCCATGACATGGAAATATCCGTCAACCATTTTGGCCGGCACCGACAGCAGCAGTGATTTTTATTCCCTGACCATTACACGCGGCAATCAACAGGCCGACACCGGCACCAAAATGATTCACGTGGGCGACAATACGAAATCGAATATTTTATCTTATGGCGTGGCGCTGGACGCATCGCGACAAACGTTCCGCAGTCTGGTATCGTTTGCCGGACGCGGCGGAATAAACGCGTGCAAGTGCGACAGCCGCATCGTTGGCACCGACGCGGTGGCGAACACGTTGCCGACAATCATCCACACCAACGGCGCCAACGACCAAAGCCACGAAGCAACCACCGGCGCCATTGATGCGGCGGCGCTGCTGTATCTGCAACAGGCGGGCATCAGCGCGGACGCGGCAACGGCCCTGATTGTGGGGGGGATGGCCGCACCCATTATCGCGCGGTTGCCGATGGAATTCTTGGTCGAATCCAAGCAATTAATTCAGATGGCCCTGGCCCATTAACCGTGGTGCGACCGCATCAATCCGTGACGTATATGCACGCGGGTGTTGTGATATCATACATGCCAGAATTATCGCCAAACGGTCCGTCGGCCCCATCAATCCAGCAATCGGTTATATTTTCGTTTTCACCCGCAGTACTGTGGCCGTAAACGGTATCACCCGCCGCATTCTTCAGACCCGGACACCGCTGGCACCCGGTATAAACATATCTGTCCGGCGTTCCGTAATACCCGGCGGCGCACCGAACATATAACGTATTTGGCTGCCATTGGTTGCAATCGCATCCACTTCGTTCCATCAAAACTTCGGCCCCCACCAAATCTGGGTCATCATATCCCGCCGCCGTAAATGTTTGCCAAAAATTTTGCGTATCGTCGCAATACGACTTACAAAATCCATTCATGGTACACTGCCAGCCACCAGCGCCACTGCCCAGATTGACATATTTTTCGGTGGTTGACATGCATCCGGCATATCCCTTTTTGCAATTGCCGGCGGCCGTATCGCCCCCCGCCCGACACCAATAGCACTGACCGCCACTGACCGAATAATCAATCACACAATATGTTCCGTTTTTTGTGTAATCACCATACGCGCCCGACGCACAGAATCCGCCAAAAATTAATACCGGCAGCATAAGAAATCGTTTCACAATTAACCCCTTTTTTACGATTAACAAAAAACCACCAAAAAATGGTGGCTGGGGGTTGAGAACAATTTCTGGAAATTGTGGGCTTATTCATATATATCGCCGCCCCCCAGCCCGGGCTGGGGTTATTTATCATCACAATAAAAAAAGACACTTTCGCGCCTTTGATTTCATGACGCCAGATATGGGTTCTCACACCCATCAGCGGAACACCCGCTGACACGCAAACTATACCATTTATGCGAATTGCAACGCAAGCAATTTGTGGTATAATCCATATAAAACACAGGGTTTATCTATGCTGGAAATTAAAAATTTGTCCGTATCTTTGGACGGGAAAAAATTGCTGCACGACATCACGATGTCGGTTGCCGATGACGCGCGCCATTTGCTGGCCGGCCATAACGGCAGTGGGAAATCAACACTGGCCGCGGTTATTGCGGGCGACGACCGATATACGGTTGACGCGGGGCAAATCATCTTTGACGGGCGCGACATCACGGGCGAAAACGCCACCACGCGCGCATTGATGGGAATTTTTCTGGGGGCGCAAAATGTTCCCGAAATTCCGGGTCTGACGGTGATGAGCTTTTTAAAACACTCGGCCGTGGCGCACACGCATTTTCAAACGGGCCGCGATTTGTCCATGGGGGAATTCTTGACCCGATTGGAAAATGCGCGCGCCGCGCTGGACATTCCAAAAGAATGGCTGAACCGCAGTATCAATGTCGGATTTTCAGGTGGCGAACGGAAACGGTTGATGTTGCTGCGCCTGGTGATGACGGCACCGAAATTGGCCATCTTGGACGAACCGGATTCGGGGGCGGACGCGGCGACAAAAAAACAAATCGCGGATACAATCGCCGCCATGCCTGACACCGCATTTTTATTCATATCGCATCAATCGGATTTCACCGCCGCGGTTGCGCCCAGCGCAACTACCACTTTATCCGCGGGCCATATTGTGATACAATAACCCCATAACGTTTTAACCAAAGGATTTATTATCATGGTCAGAAAAACAGCCCCCATAACCACGCCGGCCAAATTATCCACATGGCTGTGGCGGGCCCCTGTTAAATTCGCGTTGTTGGCGGTGTTTGGACCGCTGGCACTGGGTGGGCTGTACGCCATTATCGCCAGTGCATTCACCGCCCCCGAAAACCAGCCCATCGCCACATGGCCGATGATGGCGCTGATGTTTGCGGTGGTGGCCTGGGCCGCATTCAGATTGATTAAACGTCTGCCGCGCGATGATATGGGCCAACGCCAATTTGTGGGAATTTATACCGCGGCATTCTTTGTATCACGTGTTATCGGAATTTTGGGATTAATGTTCTTGGGCTTTGTTTATTTGCCGATGATGATTTCGTTGTCGATGAACAACATGGCGGTTTTGCCGTGGCTGGTGCTGGTGATGACGGTGCTGGCGCTGGTGGCGGCATATGTCGGCGGATTGCAAATCATCAATCTGTATGCCACATACATGCGCGCAATCAACATGGGTGTCCCCCAGTGGAAGGCGATTTTAACCCTGCCCTGTTCCATGCTGTGGATGCCGGGATATATATTGACCGATGAAAAACAAAAACGCGCCACCGACATCAAAATCGGCGCCACCTGGTACACGTCGTTCGTTAATTGGATTGTCGCATCGCCCGCCAACGCATGGCTGATGTTTATCGTGATGATTTTGGGGTCCGGGATGCTGTACGGATATGGCTGGATTATGTTGCCGGTATTTGCGGCACCAATTGTTATCTTTGGCATATGGCAATGGATTGCGGGGTCGGCACGTATGCGCAAAAACATTGGCGGCGCGTTTTCAACGGTTGCGATTATTGTCAACGTGCTGACCATTATCACGGTGATTACAGTCAATGTGATTGCGTACCGCGTCATGCGGGACGTGTCCCCCATCGCCATGGCCGATGCACCGGTGGAAATGATTGCGCCCAGCGCCCCCGCGGACAACATCGAACAATAATTTAAAAAGTAATAGGCAAACACATGAACGGAATTATCTTATTTGCGGGCGCCCTGTTGTTCCTGTGGCTGGGACGGTCGATTTTCATCCCGTTGCTGGCAGCGGTGTTTTTGTGGTATTTGATTAACGCGATTGCGTCATATTACCGCAAAATCATGCCGTACAACGCCCCGCATAATCAGCATGAACGTCGCGTGGGCATTGTCTTTAACTGGGTGTCCAGTGGGTTGGCCCTGGTGACGCTGGGGGGATTAATTTATCTGTTCATCACCCAGGTGCGCCCGATGTTTGCCGAACTGATGGCCGCTTTGCCGGAAATTCAACAAAAAATGATGACATTTGCGGACTTTCTGTCGAGCCGTCTGGGCGTGTCATTTGACGCGGGCATGATGCCCAACGTCACAAAAATCGCCACCAACGTCGGCGCATCCGCATTTGGCATTGCGACCGCCATCGGAATGATTTTCGTCTATATGCTGTTTATGTTTGTGGAACAAAGCACATTTAACAAAAAATTTGCCGCCCTGTTCCCCAATAAATCGCGGTCGAAAAAGATGCGCTTTATCCTGGGCAGTATCGACGAAAACATGAAAAAATATCTGTTTATGAAAACGCTGATATCGGGCGTGACGGGCGTGCTGTCATTCTTTTGGTTACAGGCCATCGGATTGCAATTCGCGGGCGTGTGGGCGTTTATCGTCTTTGTTACCAGTTACATCCCGACCATCGGCGCGATTGTCGCGTGCAGTTTGCCGATTTTATATTCGCTGGTCATAACGGACAGTCTGCATCAGCCATTGCTGGTCGCCGTCGGATTAATCGGATTACAGATTTTGTTCGGCAACATTATCGAACCGAAATTAACAGGCAAAACATTAAACCTGTCAACGTTGGCGATTTTAATCAACCTGGTGTTCTGGGGAATGCTGTGGGGGATTGCGGGAATGTTTTTCAGCGTGCCGTTATTGGTGGCGACGTTTATCATCACGGCCCAGTTTGATTCAACGCGATGGATAGCGGTCTTGCTGTCGGCGGACGGAAAAATCCCCGCAAAAAGTGGCGAATAATCCCCCAAAAAAAAATGCGCTATGCGCATTGTTTCCGGGGATTTTTATGAATTTACCGGGTTGTGATTGAATATGTCGCGCACGCCCCAATTCATGTCCAATTCGCACCGCGTCGGCAAAAAATCAAAGCATTGACGCGCCAGCATCAGCCGGTTTTCATCGGCCAATGTGTCCGTCAAATAATCCTTTAATAAATGCAGATACATGACATCGGCCGCGGCGTATTGTTTTTGTGGCGTATTCAATCGTCCCGTCCAATCGGAACAACATTCATCACGGTCCAATGTGATGCCAAAAATATCACGCAACGCATGGTGCAGCGTATGCCCCCCATTGGGGTGCGCCAACAGCATGCCAATTTTTGTACAAAACACCGGCGTCGCCCATATGCCCAACCGTTTGTATATCATGACCATGTCCATGCGGGCATAATGAAAAATTTTCAAAGATTTGGGATTGGCCAGCACGCGCGACACGTTTGGATAATCGCGGTTGTCACGGATATGTATCAGAAAGTAATCATCGGACCCGCGCGCCCGCATCTGCACCAGACACAATCTGTCCGCATGCACGTCCAACCCCGTCAGTTCCGTATCGACCGCCAATTCGGTCGCATCCATTAACTGCGCGGTCTGTGATGTGGATAAATCTTCGTCCTGGTATATAATATTCATTATTAAATCTTTTGCTGGCGGCGCATCAACGCAATCGCGTTTTCCAAAATGATGCGCGCGGCGTTGGAATCCAATTGCGATTTCAAATCACGGACGCGCACCCGCCCCATTTCCATTTGGGCGGCGTGGCTGGTTAAATTTTCGGGAATAAAACAGATTGGCAAATCGACGTATACGCACAGTTTCTGGGCAAAATCGCGAACCATTTGTGTTGTTTCGGATTCGGTCCCGTCCCCGTGCAGCGGCAATCCGACAACAATGCCGACCGCATTTTCATCAGTCGCAAAATCGGCAACGCGCCGCGCCACATCATTGTCGCCGCGCGCCATCACGATGGCCGGACGCACAAATACAAATTCGCGGTCCGCACTGGACACGGCCAAGCCACAGCGCCGCGCGCCCCAGTCAACACCAATTATGCGGCCCATGGCCGGAAAAGCCTTGAAATCTGGCAAAATCATTGTATAATTTCCCTTAAAATTAATAATAGGATGCAAAATGGCGTTTAGCAAGCAACAATTACAGAAATTTGCCAATCTGATCCGTATTGAAATATCGGATGAACAGCTGGCGGAAATGAACATTGATTCCGTTATCGAATGGTTGGACAAACTGCAAAAAATCGATACGCGCGGTGTGGAACCGATGCTGAATCCGGCCGAACACGCATTGCCGCGACGGGCCGACACGGTTACCGACGGCAATATCCGCGATGCGGTTCTGGCCAACGCCCCGGATAAATCGGGCGTGTCGCGCGGATACTTTGCGGTTCCAAAAGTCATGGATGAATAAGCGCACAGCCATGCGTTAAACAATATGCCAAATAAAAATAATCGGATTGAAAAATGATTGACCTGACGATAACACAAGCCCTGGAAAAATTAAAAGCACGCGAAATCAGCGCCACCGAATTAACACGGGCGTATCTGGATCGTATCGAAAAATACGGCGCGGAATTAAATTGCTATATCACGGTGACGGGTGAACGCGCATTGGCGGACGCGGCCGCGGCCGACGCGCGCATTGCGGCGGGTGACGCATTGGCGTTGGACGGGATTCCAATCGGGATGAAGGATTTGTTTGCCACCCGCGGCATTCGTACAACGGCGGCATCACGCATGCTGGAAAATTTTATCCCCGAATATGAATCCACCATTTCCCAGAAATTTATTGATGCGGGAACGGTTCTGTTGGGGAAAACCAACCTGGACGAATTCGCCATGGGCACATTCAGCAAGACCAGTTATTTTGGCGCACCGGTCAACCCGTGGCAATTGGAACGCCGCCTGACGGCGGGGGGGTCATCTGGCGGTGCGACATCTGCGATTGCATCGGGTTTGGCCATTGGGGGAACCGGGACCGACACGGGTGGTTCCATCCGATTCCCGTCGGCGATTACGGGTCTGGTCGGGATGAAGCCGACATACGGTCTGTGTTCACGTTGGGGATGCGTTGCATTTGCATCCAGTTTGGATACACCCGGTCCCATTGCGCGCACCGTTGATGATGCGGCATTGCTGCTGAATGTGATGGCGGGTCATGACCCAAAAGATTCGACCAGTGCAAAAAATCCCGGATTTGATGCGTGCACGGCCGTTGAACCCATCCTGGGGGATGGCAAAAAATTGCGTGTCGGCATTATCAAAGAATTTACCGATGTTGAAATTTCACCGGATATGAAGCGTCTGTTTGATGCGCGAATTGCGGATTTAAAATCGATTGGCGCCGAAATTGTAACCGTGTCGATTCCGAACATTCTGGACGCACTGGCGGCGTATTACATCATCGCCCCAGCCGAAGCGTCATCGAATCTGGCGCGGTATGACGGGATGAAATACGGTCTGCGGGTGGACGGCAAAGATTTGATTGATACGTACAAGAAAACCCGCGCCGCCGGTTTCGGGACCGAGGTGCAACGCCGCATGATTGTCGGCACGGCGGTTCTGTCCAGTGAATCATACGAAGTCTATTTTATGCAGGCCGCACGTGTCCGCCGCATGATTGCCGACAGTTTTAACACCGCGTTCGGCCAGTGCGATTTGATTCTGTGTCCGTCGTCGGCCGGTACGGCGATGCCGCTGGATTCGGATTTGTCGCCGCTGGAATACTATGCCCTGGATTTGTTCACGGTTGCCATGAATCTGGCGGGCGTGCCGGCGTGCAGTGTGCCGTGCGGTCTGGCCGAAAATGGTTTGCCACTGGGGATACAGGTGGTGGGTCCCCGCTTTGCCGATATGCGCGTTCTGCAATTGGCCAAGCATATTGAACAATTTGCCGGCATTGACAACCGTCCAACCAAAGTAATGGGGAAATAAAAAAACGACCAAATTGGTCGCCGGTATAAAAAAACTGGTGGCTAGGGACGGAATCGAACCGCCGACACAGGGATTTTCAGTCCCTTGCTCTACCGACTGAGCTACCTAGCCAACGCGAGACGCATAATAAGATACCAAAAGAAAAAAAGCAAGGAAAAAGAAAAAATGTTTACGATAAAGGGCAAAACAACAGATTGGGAATTGGTTATCGGGCTGGAAACGCACATCGAAGTGCTGTCGAATTCCAAGCTGTTCAGCGGGGCGTCCGCCGATTATAACCCGACAATTTCCCCCAACACCCAGGTGTCGATGGTCGATTGCGCGATGCCGGGCATGCTGCCTGTGTTAAATGAATTCTGCGTTGAACAGGCGATTAAAATGGGTCTGGGGCTGAACGCGGAAATTTCCCGCCACAGCAAATTTGCCCGTAAACAGTATTTTTACCCCGACCTGCCCCAGGGATATCAGATTTCCCAACCCGCCGAAGAACCGCCGGTTGTCGGCCGCGGCTGGGTTGAAATCATGGGTGACGACGGGAACCCGAAAAAAATCTTTATCGAACGCGCCCACCTGGAACAGGACGCTGGTAAATTAAAACACGACGCCCATCCGACAAAATCTTTTGCCGATTACAACCGCACGGGCGTTGCATTGTTGGAAATCGTGACATATCTGGATGTGAAAAATCCGCAACAGAATTCGTTTATCACATCCCCGGACGAAGCGGAACGCTATCTGCGGGAAATTCGCGAAATCGCGCGCGCCCTGGGCGTGTCCAAGGCCAACATGGAAGAAGGTTCCATGCGCGCCGACGTCAATGTTTCCGTCCGCCCCGTGGGTTCCAACGAATTCCGCACCCGCACAGAAACCAAAAACATGGTGTCGTTCAAATTCATCAAAAGCGCCATTGAATTCGAAGCCCGCCGTCAAATTGAAATCTATGAAAACGGTGGCACCGTGTCCCAGGATACCATGCGTTACAACCAGGCCGACGGCACCACGTCCGTGATGCGCAGCAAAGAAGACGCACTGGATTACCGTTATTTCCCGGACCCGGATTTATTGCCGCTGGACATCGACACCGACACCATCGAACGCATCCGCCGCACAATGCCGGAATTGCCGGCCGCAACACGCGCGCGTTACATTGGCGATTTGGGATTGGCCGAATATGATGCGGCGCGCCTGACGGAAAGCACCGATATTTCCCGTTGGTTCGATGCAGCGGTCGCGGGCAAAAAACAACGCGCGAAACCGATTGCCAACTGGATGATTTCCGAACTGTTTGCGCACCCGGAAAACTGGGATGAAAAAAACGCGCTGGACGCATCGAATCCGGGCGATTTTCGCATTATCACACCATCCGATTTGGCCGAATTGGTGGACATGATTGCATCGAACGCCATCAACGGAAAACAGGCCAAGGAAATCTTTATCAAAATGCTGGACGGCGAACGCGGCACACCCGCCGAAATCGCCCGCAAATTTGGCATGGAACAAATCACGGACACATCCGCAATCGAATCGGCCGTCGATGCCGTGATTGCCGCCAACCCCGCCCAGGTTGAACAATACAAATCTGGCAAGGTTGGATTACTGGGCTTCTTTGTGGGGAACGTGATGAAGGCGACCGGTGGCAAGGCCAACCCCGGGGTCGTGAACGAAATCCTGCGCCAGAAATTGGCATAAAAAAACGGGGCCCGCCCCGTTTTTTTTATCCGATAACCAGTATGTTATACATACACGCGCCGCCATCGATTGTAAAATTCCCGCTGTCATCTGCGCCGGTCGATCCATTTGGCAGAAAACATCCCGTAATATTGGCCGCGCCAACGTTTGACGTCCCGCCATCGGGACATTTTTTGCACGTATTGGATAACACGCTGGCCGTGCCATAATACCCGGCCGCACATTTGTATTCGCGACTGGTTATACATGTGGCGGTGTGCGCACCGGATGATGATGTGGCGCAAATGACCTCTGTTTTTTTGACTTCGACCCGGACGACACCATTGGCATCGGGTTGACCGACCATGGTCCCGCTGCAACACTGTGTGGTGCAACTGCTGTCAAAATTTGTATTTCCCCCCACCTGGTTGACGCACGTACTGCAACAATTCAATGCGCCATGTGCAAGCCCCATCCCCATTATCAGGGCCACCGAAACCGATATTATTTTTTTCATAACCAACCCCCAGTTTGTTAAACAAAAACCACCAGAAATTCAGGTGGTTGGAGGTTAGCGACTATCATTAGAAATAGCGGTGGTATTCGGTATATTCCCACACCCTCCAACCCATAAGGAGATTGGAGATATAAAAAATCCACACGTAACGCATTGCGTGGCGCGTCTAATGACGGGTCGCTAAACCCCATCAGCGGAAATCCCGCTGACATTCAAATCATACACCAGGGGCGCGCATCCGCGCAAGCAAATCTTGACGGGGGACCGACCCATGTTATAATTATGCAAAAAATCACAACCAAAAGGCGATGCACACATGAAACAGTTTTTTATCCAAACATTCGGATGCCAAATGAATGTTTATGACGGCCAGCGAATTGCCGCCATGTTGGAATCGCATGGTTGGGTGGCGGCCCCGGATATCGAATCGGCCGACATGATTATTTTAAACACCTGTGCCGTCCGGGAAAAGGCCACCAACAAAGTCTATTCCGCGTTGGGCCGCATTCGCCGCGCGAAAAAGCCGGACGCCCTGTTTGGGATTGTCGGATGCGTTGCGCGCGAATCGGGCGCGGACGCGTTTCGCCGCATTCCGGATTTGAATTTTGTGCTGGGGCCGCAAAGCTATCATAAATTGCCGCAATTGCTGGAAAACCCGGATGCCAAATTATTGAACATTGATTTGGGCGGATTGGAAAAATTTGACGCCCTGCCTCGTATGGTGCGCAGCCCCGCCGTCGCATACATCCCCATCCAGGAAGGATGTGACCACTGTTGCACGTACTGCATCGTGCCATACACCCGCGGCCGTGAAATTTCCCGCCCATTTGACGATATTATGGCCGATACACGCCACGCGGCCGAAACGGGGGCGATTGAAATCTGTTTTCTGGGTCAAAACGTCAATGGTTATAAATATACCGATGCCGCGGGGCGCACGATGCGCCTGTCGGATTTGATACGCGAAACCGCAAAAATCGATGCCGTTCAGCGCATTCGGTTCACATCCAGTTATCCAACAGAAATGACGGACGATTTAATCGCGCAATTTAAAACCGAACCAAAACTGTTGCCGTTTTTAAATCTGCCTATACAAAGCGGGTCGCCCGATGTATTGACAAGGATGAACCGTCCATATTCGCTGGATCTATATATAGATATAGTTGACAAATTACGTGCCGCCCGCCCCGACATCCAGATTTCCAGTGACTTTATCGTGGGATTCCCCGGCGAAACCGATGCGGATTTCGATATGACGATGGATATCGCCCGGCGCGTGCGTTATATCAATTCGTATTCTTTTAAATATTCACCGCGCCCGCATACGGCGGCGGCACTGATGCGGGACCAAATTCCCGAACAAATCAAAAGTGTGCGCTTGGCGCGGCTGGATGGATTTTTAAATGAAATTCAGCGTGAATTTAACGAATCTTGCGTTGGCAAAACCATGACATGTTTAATGGAAGGTGGGGATAAAACCGGCCAAAACCTGGTTTATCGCACCCCATACATGCAACAGGTTATCGTGGCGTCCGATGGCGACGCACACCCATTGGCACAAATAAAAATCACCGCCGCGAACAAGGCGTCGCTGCGCGGTGAATTTGTGCGCAATTAAAAAATCATCACAAGAAATGACCCGTTAACGAAAACGGCGCGCCCGCATCTGCAAATCGCATATCGTGCGATCCAAACAAAAATCAAACGCATCACAATCGCGACACTGGTATCCGTATCGCTTTAACCCGGCCAATGGCCGCAAACCAATATCCGGCGTGCACAAAATGCGGCCATGGTCCGTTATCTGATAAAAATTGCGGTTCATTTCCGGTGTGCACCCCAGATTCATCCCATCCGTCCATTCATATTCATATCCGTATTCGGCATCAATCTGGGACAGCGTTTGGGCCAATTCCATCTGTTGCAGCGGGGTCAATGCCAATCTTTGCCCGCGCCCACTGGGCACATACCAATCAAACCACGGAATGATGCTGTTTTCACGACAATACCGCAGAACCGCCGGCGCACCATTTTCCCCCATCGTCGGACGCATTAAAACACAGTTAAATGCAATCGCGCGGCGCGCCGCAAACCGACGCACCCATTCCATACCGGCATCGGTGTTGGTGATGTTGTACATTTGGCGATATCTGTGGTCATCGGGGCTGATGCCGTATATTGCGGCTTCGCCGGCCGCATTACCGCGCATATTCATTTTCAGCAACAACGACACCCCATTGTCATACATATATTGCCAATTGTACCCCGTGGGCGCATCCAGACTGGTTCCGTTGGTCGCCAATACCGGCGTTAAATCCAGCACCCGCAATCCGCGGATTAATTCATCCAATTCCGGTTCCAGGGTTGGTTCCCCCTTGCCATTAATCAGGACTGTTTGCGTATTAAAATTTTCTTTTAAAAAATACAGAATTTTTAACCGTTCAGCCATCGGCAGCAAATCGTCACCATGTTCATCCCCCGATATAACAGAACCGTGGTCGGCACCGCGAACGGTCGAAAACGAATCGGTAAAGCAATAATTACAATGCAAATTACACAAATTTCCCATAAACATTCGCACATGCAACAACGGACGCAGCTGTGCCATTTGGGACGGGAAATCCATTCCCCGTAAATATGGCATCGGCGCGGAACGCAACAATTTGCCAAAATGTAGCCAGGACATAATTATCTTCTTTTTATTATCGGACAAACTATACACCGGACGAACATTTTGTCAACAATTTAAAACCCAACCCGGGCGGACACACCAATGCGGTACGACGTTGCAACATCATCGCGGCGAACCATAAATTCAATGTCACCACCGGCATCATCCCATACCGACCACGCGCCCATCCGCAATCCCGCAGTCACCCCGCCCGATGTGTCGCCCACAATCCGCAACGCATAATCATAACGCAAACCATCCA